>OHZF01000224.1_pt1 | contig 25449 bp, 19 predicted proteins | sample 1580381 | NCBI WGS metagenome assembly OHZF01 (sample SAMEA3882556, study PRJEB24775) | human gut metagenome | biome: human-associated habitat; feature: intestine environment; material: feces | place: Netherlands | collected 2009/2010 | reverse complement strand
CCTACCAATTGCTCTTCTTCCCATACTTCCACGCTGGCGGCGAATCCTTGTTCGTGCAGGTGCGTATAGGCTTCCATCATCTTCGTTCCGAGCCAGGCTCCTTCTTGTTCCATCCGCAATTCTCCGCAGGTTTGTATGATGTCTTGGAAAGCTTCGTTGAAGGTGATTTCGTACTTTCCTTTGTTGATGAGCGTACGCATGGAGTGGGAGATATGGATTTCGTCCGGAAAGATGACGAAACGGTCCATCGGGCACCACCATTGTATCAGTTCTTCCCGAAATGCGTACCAGGGGAAGATGCCGTTGGAGTACGCCAGGATGAGGCGGTCAATGGATAGGTCACCGCCCACAGCGAGCAACCCGTCGGGGTCGCCGTAGTGAGGGTCGGGGAAAGCAAGTTTATCCGTCAGTTGAAAGACCATATCGTTATTCGGTTGCGGGTTGTAGTTTCAATGCTCCGTTTTCCACTTGCACGCGGACTTTTCCTCCTGCCTTCAATGTACCGAACAGAATTTCGCGCATCAGCAAGGGTTTCAAGTGGGCGGCTATCACGCGGTCCATCTCCCGGGCGCCGTATTCGGGAATAAAACCCCGTTGGAGCAGCCATTCGTGTGCTTCCTGGCTCAATACCATTTCCACCTGGCGGGAAGACAGCTTGCTGCCTAGTTCTCCGAGTTTCTTGTCGAGGATAAGTGATGCCATCGGGCGGTCCATGTCATGGAAGACCACCGTGGCAGAGAGGCGGTTGATGAATTCGGGCTTAAAGGTTTTCTTGACTTGTTTCAGCATGGCTTCTCCGGCGGTGACCTGACTGTTGAAGCCGATGGACGCTTGGCGGGCATATTGTGCTCCGGCATTGGAGGTCATGATGAGGACCACGTGTCGGCAGTCGGCTTTCCGTCCTTTGTTGTCAGTCAGTACGGCATAATCCATTACTTGCAGCAGGATGTTGAATACGTCGGGATGGGCTTTTTCTATCTCATCGAGCAGTAGCACGCAGTTTGGGGTCTTGCGTATGGCGTCGGTCAGCAGGCCGCCGTCCTCGTAACCCACGTAGCCGGCAGGCGAGCCAATCAGTTTGGCTACGGTATGCTTTTCGGTATATTCGCTCATGTCAAAACGTTGCAGGGCGATGCCCAGCTCGGCGGCGAGCACTTTGGCAACTTCGGTCTTTCCTACTCCGGTGGGGCCTACAAAGAGCAGGCTTGCCAGCGGTTTGTTTTCGTCCAGCAGTCCGGCTTTGGACATTTGCACAGCTTCCACCACCTGACGGACGGCTTCTTCCTGCCCGTAGATGCGGGAGCTGATGCGTTCGTGCAGGCTTTCCAAGGCGGTGGTGTCGTCCTCTTTCATGGCGAGGGCATTGACTTTGCAGGTACGTGCCAGTATGTCGGTTATCAGTGCCTTGTCCACGGTCTGTTCCTCGGAGTCTGTGGGGTATATTTCCCGGTAAGCTCCTGCTTCGTCCACCAGGTCGATGGCCTTGTCGGGCAAAAAACGGTCGCTGATATACCGTGCGGCAGCTGTGACGGCATATGCTATCACTCCTTCTTCATAAATCACTCCGTGGAACGTTTCGTATTTTTCTTTTAACCCTTCCACTATGTGGATGGTTTCCTCGATTCCCGGTTCTTGTATGTCAATCTGTTGGAAACGCCGTACTAATCCTCTGCTACGCGAAAAATAGCGGTTGAATTCTTCGTAAGTAGTGGAACCGATAAACCGGATCTCTCCTCCTTCCAAATAAGGCTTGAGCATATTAGAGGCATCCATCGAACCGTCTCCCGTCCGTCCGGCGCCTATCAGGTTATGTATTTCATCTATATATACAATGGCGTGTCCTTCTTTCCGTATTCCTTCCATAATGGCTTTCAGCCTTTTCTCGAACTCACCCCGATATTGTGTACCGGCCAATAAGTTGCCTAAATCCAGTTCGTAGATACGACAACCTGTGAGGCGTTCGGGAACATTGCCTGCTTCTATACGTGCGGCCAGTCCGTAGGTCAGTGCGGTTTTTCCCACTCCCGGTTCGCCCACGTGCAGAGGATTGTTCTTTTCTTTGCGGCAGAGAACCTGAATGGTGCGTTCCAATTCCACATCCCTGCCTATAAGCGGATTCCGGTCTTGCAGGCCCTCGTTGAGGCAGGTAACATAGTTACGCCAAGGCTCGCTTTTCTCTTGCTCAGAGGAAGTTTCCTCTTGAAACTGATTCATGTGCTCGTAATTTGAAATGAGGGAGCTGAGAAACTCCGGCATATCTTCTCCCACTGTTTCTTTTAGCAGATAGCCGGCCCATGAATCTTCCAGTTGAAGCATTCCTTGTACCAGATGAGGAACATCCATTTCTTCTGCGCTTGAATGGCTGATTGTCATATAGGCATATTGCAGCAGCTCGGAGAGTTGACCTGAAATTTCCAACTCATATTCTATTTCTTGAGGAACTCGTTCCACTTCTTTCGACAGATATTCGGAAATGGACTGGGACAGTTCTTCCGGGGTACAAAAACACTCTGCCAATGCTTTTTGAAAAGGAACTTGTTCCAGCAATGCGCTCAATAAGTGTTCGGGCGTGATAAATTCATGCCGATATTGCATCGCTTGGCTCTGCGCAGAAGCGAAAGCGTAGTTCACCGAATCGGTATTTGGTATATCCATATCTTATTCTTGATTTTTTATTCTTCTTCCGGTGTAACCGTGAGTCGGAGAGGGAATCCCTCTTCACGAGCCATACGGGTGGCTTTTTGTACTTTTGACCGGGCGATATCATACGTATAGATGCCTACTACGGCCGATTCACTTTTATGTACCTGCATCATCAAAGCTTCTGCTTCCATCGTTGATTTGAAAAAAACGGTAGTTAATATCTTTACAACAAATTCCATTGTAGTAAAGTCGTCATTGAAAATGATAACTTTGAAGCGTCGCGGCTCGTGAAGGTCTATACGTTCTTTTTCTTTATAAGATGATTGTTGTTGTTCCATATTGGTATTTGTCATACGTACTTATGGCACAAAGGTAGGGAAAGTATTGGAAAGGTAGGGTAGGGAAGAGATGAATTTTGTAGACGGATGGTCTGGAGCTGATGTCTTGAATTCCTTTCATGCCTGTCTGTCATTCTTAAAACATCCATATATAATAAGATGTTTCAAGGATGACAGACGTGTATGAAAAATAAAATGTGAAAAAATCCAAGGATAAGAGGTGGAAACTTAGACTTTTCTGTGAACAAACTGGCCGTCAATCCAAATGGTGGCATGGTTTCCCCGGAACTTCAGCAGGATATATTCGGGGTCTTCCGGTCCTTTAGGAAAATGATGGATAAACCAGTCTTGCCATAACTCTTTCTTGGTGCCAGTGTCTGATACAACTTCCACTTCTCCGGTCATGGCCACGCTGTTTCCCTCTTTGTAGAAACATATGCCGGCTTTCGGATTAGAGCGGAAATCCTTTGTCTTTGCCGAACTGTTTCCTGTTGCAAACCAGATGGTTGTTAATCCTTCCGTTTTGATTTTACTCAAGGGAACCGGCCGGGGATACCCTTCTTTATTGATGGAAGTTAGTGTGACTACTTCACATTGTTGAAGCAAAGCTTTTGCTTTTTCTTTAAGTGATTCCATTGTTTCTTTTTAGTATTTGATACGGTACAAAAGTAAGAAACGCCAGGATGGCTTCGTTGTAAAAAAACGACTTTTATAGTTTCAGATATGTTAATGTGGTTTCTTCCGTAACCGGTAAGGATAAAAAGGAACCGGGTGTATTGCCTGATAAGGCTTTTATTTCCTTGCTCAAATGGGCTGTGTCATAGTATCCGGCCTCAATGGCAACAGAGAAGAGTTGGTTGGAAGAGGTGGAACGCAGTAAATCCACTGCATTCTTGAATTTGATAATCCGGCTGTATTCCTTAGGGGAATATCCGGTCTGATGTTTGAACTTGCGCTCGAAGTGTCTTTGGCACAAGCATACATTTTCTACTAAAGAACGGATAGGCAGTTGGCCTTTGGAAAGGTTAATGCAATCTACTGCATATGATATCTGTTTTTCTATCTTGTTGTTAGTACATAAGGCTTGGGTGAGAAAAGATTCTATCAGTCTGATTTTGTCCTGTATGTACGGTTGTTCACATAATCTTTCTGCTAGCGAGTCGTTGAAGATACCTCCTGACTCAAAAGTGCTGATTCTTTGATTCCCAAGTTCTTCCAATGGTAATTGCATGAAGCGGAATAAACCGCAAGGCAGAAAACGGATACCAAACATATGGATGCTTTTCGCATAGGTTATTAGGGTGGAGTATCGGCTCATGGGACCTACAAAATAAGAACGGTAGGGTTGCATTATAAGACTTTCTTGTTCCGCTATGTCAGCTACTTCGCCAAGGGTGAAGATAAAATCGGTGCAACCGTCCGGCAATATGTTGATTTTCATCCCATAGTCCGGATTGCCTTTAAATTCCCAGTATTTGTCAATATAGGGGGCTAAAAGCAGGGAAGGCTGGTATTCATTATACATGAAGATTGTTATTCCTTTTTAGCAGCGATAGCTAGTAATACTCCCAGTACCACCCCTAGAATGGCGGCAAATAATACCCGCATGTCCGGAGGAAGCAGGAAAGTGATGGTGTGGGCCGGATACCAGAACAAAGGGATGGTCTTTTTGAATACAAAGCTCCAAAGTACCGCCCAATTCAATCCGGTGAAAATACGTGTCATGGGAATAGGGGTGGAAAGCGCTTTGATAGAGCCGCCACAATTCCCGATATGAGTGTCTGTTATTTTATGTAATGTCATGAATACAGGAGCGAATATAGAGTTCATTGTAACGGAAATAGCCAGTGCAACCAGAAATTTGGCAAGACAGAAATCCCCGTTCATCAATGTGGAGGCATATTCCAGACCCATATATTCCAAGAAAATGGGAGTGCCTTTTGAAAAAATAATCATAGCCATATTGATACCCATACCCAGTACCCCCCAGATTACCATGCGTGGGATAATACCGAAGGTCTTGTTGTGATACACTCCTGTGCTGATGCGAAGCCCAAGCATTTCTCCCAAAGTAGCTAGAATGGCGAACTTCACAAAACTCATAACCATACCATGGATTGCATTGAAAGATTTGTATCATTCATAAATGGTATCACTAATAAAAAAGGGCAGAAACAATGCTATTATAAATAAAAAGAACAGAATATCACTCTTTTTCATAGATAGAAATGTGTTTTTCATTAATATTTGCGACAAACATACGAAAAAAATCTAAGTTCCTAACCAAACAATAATTTAAATTCGACGGCTCTTTATTTGTTATCTAGCTATAATCTTTTATCTTTGTTTCCCGTCATGGAATAAAATAAAAAGGTTATTATGAAAACAAAAGGATGGATTTTAACTGTAATTTGTAGTATGTTGTTATTGGTGGCGGGTATCACTTTTGCATCAATGGTGCTTGTCGGGCAACCGGCTTTGGCAAACGAATCATTGTGGTGGTGGATCTTGATAAATCTTGGTGTGATGGTTTTATTATTCGGGTATGGCGTGAAACGGGGAATCCAGATATTGCGTATCTTCAGCATACCGAAAAGCAAACTGACACGGGAACCAGGTGTCGTGGTTTGTGATTATAATATCAGCCTGAAAAAGTATGCTTTGTATAAATTGTGGGACATCCGTCATTTCAGTTTCTCTTTGTTGTTCATCATTTATATTTGTATTGCACTGTGTACAGGGCACTATATTGTTCCCGAAGAGCAAAGCCTGTTCAGCCCGCTGCTGATTTGGTTCTTGTGTCTTATCTATATCTTGATTATGCTGCCTGTCAGACTAAATAAAATTTATAAGCGGAGTATTGCAGGGCAGACTTGGGTGGAAATAACTCCGGAAGGGTTGACATATGACAAGGCGAAACTGAAACAGACATTCCCTTGGGAAGAGATAGCAGGTATAGCTCTTTATAAGACCTATTGCTTTCTGTATGATAAAAGAGGCGGTGAATTTTTGATTGTAACTTCGGATGAAAAGGTGAAAGAATCCCTTCTTTACTATTTAAATACGAAAAAATAATGAATTAAAGCTAAGTGTTTTTCATAATAAGGTTGTTCGTATTATTATAATGTGTATTTTTGTAACAAAGTAATAATGAAAAACCTCTTAAGTATGAAAACACCTGTTCTCGCGCTATTCATTTCTTTAGTGGCATTTGGAGCCTGTGTGTCCAATAAACAAACCCAGCCGTCAACCGATTATACCCAATTGGTGAATCCGTTTATCGGAACCGATTTTACCGGCAATACTTATCCGGGAGCGCAAGCGCCTTTCGGAATGGTACAACTTAGTCCGGATAACGGTTTGCCCGGATGGGACCGTATTTCCGGTTATTTTTATCCGGACAGTACGATTGCCGGATTCAGTCATACCCATTTGTCGGGGACGGGAGCCGGAGACTTGTATGATATCTCTTTTATGCCTGTTACTTTGCCTTATCAGGAAGCGGAAGCTCCTTTAGGCATCTATTCCAAATTCTCTCATGCGGATGAAGAGGCTTCAGCTGGTTATTATCGCGTGTTGCTGAAAGATTATGATATCAATGTGGAATTAACTGCTACAGAGCGTTGCGGCATCCAGCGTTATACGTTTCCTGAAGGAGAGTCGGCTGTCTTTCTGAATCTGAAGAAAGCGATGAATTGGGATTTTACCAATGATTCTTATATTGAAATAATTGACTCATGCACTATTCAGGGATATCGTTTTTCTGAAGGATGGGCAAGAGACCAGCATGTGTATTTTCGTACTCGTTTCTCCAAACCGTTTGCTTCGGTAGAGATGGATACTACTGCCATTACTTTGAAAGGTAAACGTGTAGGTACGGCTTATATCGCCCGCTTTAATTTTGATACGGAAAAAGGAGAACAGATTGTTCTGAGTACTGCTCTTTCGGGAGTGAGCATGGAAGGTGCCGCTAAAAACATGGCGGCTGAGGCACCTCACAATGATTTCGATAAATATTTGGCTGAAACTAAAGATAATTGGAACCGCCAGCTAGGAAAAATAGAAATAACAGGTGACAACAAGGACGATAAGGTCAATTTCTATACAGCATTGTATCATACTATGATTGCCCCGACTATTTACAGTGATGTGGACGGGTCTTATTATGGTCCCGATAAGAAAATTCATCAGACGGATGGTTGGGTGAATTATGGAACCTTTTCATTGTGGGATACTTATCGTGCCGCACATCCGTTATTTACTTATACGGAACCTCAGCGTGTCAATGATATGGTGAAATCATTCATTGCTTTTTATGAACAGAACGGACGTTTGCCGGTATGGAACTTTTGGGGAAGTGAGACTGATATGATGATTGGCTACCATGCTGTGCCTGTTATTGTTGATGCTTATTTGAAAGGTATTGGTGATTTTGATGCTGAGAAGGCATTGGAGGCTTGTGTGACTACTGCTAATTTGGATAATTATCGCGGCATTGGTCTGTATAAAAAGTTAGGATATATACCTTATAATATAAAGGATGAATATAATGCGGAAAATTGGTCGCTTTCCAAGACATTAGAATATGCTTTTGATGATTATTGCATAGCCGAAATGGCCCGGAAGATGGGGAGGACTCAATTAGCGGACGAATTCTACAAGCGTTCTCAGAATTATCGCAATGTGTTCAATCCGGCATCAAGCTTCATGCAGCCGATAGATGATAAAGGAATATTCCAACCTAATTTCAGCCCGGATGACTACACTGCCCATATTTGTGAAAGTAACGGTTGGCAGTACTTTTGGTCTGTACAGCAGGATATTAAGGGGTTAATTGCCTTGACTGGTGGTAAGGATCGTTTTACAGAAAAGTTGGATAGTATGTTTACTTATATCCCGGCTAGTAATGCAGATTTGCCTCTTTTCAGTACAGGTATGATTGGTCAGTATGCTCATGGTAATGAGCCTAGCCATCATGTGATTTATCTATATAATAAGGTACGTCAGCCTTGGAAAACTCAGAAGTATGCGGCGCAGGTCATGCATGACCTTTATTTCAATGCACCTGCCGGACTGTGTGGTAATGAGGATTGTGGACAGATGTCTGCCTGGTATGTATTCAGTGCTATGGGATTTTATCCTGTCAATCCGGTAAGTGGTGAATATGAGATTGGTACGCCGTTGTTCCCCGAGATACAGATGCATCTGGATAATGGAAAAACGTTCACAGTACTGGCCCCTGGAGTAAGTCGTGAAAATATCTATATCCAGTCGGTGAAAGTAAATGGGCAACCATACGATAAGAGCTATATCACACACCGGCAAATAATGGATGGTGCTACTGTAGAATTTGAAATGGGTCCGGAACCGGGAAATATTTGGTATAGATAGATAATAATTGGTTCAACTTATTAAGAATTGTAATTGTACAGGAGGTGAGTTAAAAGTAATATTTGTTATCGTTTTGCTGTAGAGGCGGTTTGAATCTGCCTGAAAATTGTATGATGAGCGGAAGCTTTCTACCCCTGCAGTGGATGATTGGATCGTTATTTGGAACATTGGCTCCCTCCTCATACAAAGGTGAATTATATAATATGAACGAGGAACTTGATGACACCTATAAGGCCGTCTTTCGTCAATGCTATCCTAAGCTGTTGTTTTATGCGACACGGCTGGTCGGTACCGAAGAAGCCGAAGATGTAGTGCAGGATGTTTTTGTGGAGTTGTGGAGGCGGAGAGATTCAGTCGTCATAGGAGAGCAGATTTTAGCTTTCCTTTATCGTTCTGTATATACCAAGGCTATAAATTTATTGAAGCATCAGGTTATAGAGAATAACTACAGTGCGGCAATGATAGAAATCTATGAACGAAAATTGCAATATTACCAGCCGGATCATGCTGAAGTTATTAAAAAGATAGAGAATCAGGAATTACGTCAGGAAATTTTTGAAGCGATTAATGAATTGCCGGATAAATGTAAGGAGGTGTTCAAACTGAGTTATCTTCATGATATGAAAAACAAGGAAATTGCTGATACTCTTGGTATTTCTTTACGTACCGTAGAGGCACATATGTATAAGGCCTTGAAATTTTTGCGCGAACGTCTCAGCCATTTATTATTGTCATTGATTATATTTTCAGCAAAACTGCTAAGTGTTTTTACAAGTTGAATTGTTTACTATATGAATAGGGAAAAAGATGAGTAAACTTAACGAAGATATTATTATCAGGTATTTGGAAAACCGATGCTCGGAGGAGGATTTTGTTCTTATCAATGAATGGATGAAAGAATCTGATGAGAATGCCGGAGAGCTGTTCCGTATGGAGGAGATTTATCAGTTAGGTAAATTCCCCTTTGAGGAGGAAAATCTGGTAGCGAAGGCAGAGCGCAGGTTGGGTAGAAGATTGGAACAGGAAAATCAAAAGAGACAGGAGGTGTTCAAGCTTAAGAGTGTGTTGCGTTATGCAGCTGCTATAGTGGGCGTGATAGTGCTGGCTGCGGGATTGGCCTATTGGTTCCGGAATAAAGCGGAGGAATTGGTGGTAGCATCGGCTGCTCATGGACAAGTGCGTGAGATGTTGTTGCCTGACGGGACAAAAGTATGGTTGAACCAGTCGTCTGTTTTAAAATATCCGCGTGCTTTTGAAGGAAAGGAACGTCATGTATATCTGGATGGAGAAGCTTATTTTGAAGTAGCACGTAATCATGAGAAACCTTTTACGGTAAAAAGCCAGGCAATGGATGTCAGGGTCTTGGGAACCTCTTTCAATATAAAATGCCGTCCGGATAACAGTTTTGCTGAAACGACTCTGGTAGAGGGGGAAGTTGAGGTAAAAGATAAATCAGATAAAGGCAGAATTACTTTGTTACCGGGACAAAAGGCTGTTTTAAACAGGGTGACAGGGCGGATGCAGGTAAAACAGGTCGATCCCAAGATGGAGATAGTCTGGCATAATGACTTGATTCCATTTGAAAAGTCATCTATTTTCCAGATTGCGGCAGCATTGGAACGGTTCTATGGGGTGAAGATTATCCTTTCACCGGATGTAGACAGTACCAATACTTATTCAGGAGTGCTGAAAAAGAAAGATAATATAGAGTCTGTGCTGAATTCTTTGCGTAACTCTATTCCTTTCAATTATAAGAAAGTAGATGATAACAATATATTTATCTCATCGGAAACGAAATAATTTTTAAATAAAGAACTATGAAAATCAACATGCTCTTAAGCGGCTGTCTTCTAGGGTTATTGTGTTTCACCGCATGTGATTCTGAGGGCAATAAAATGAATGATTACACCCATTATGTCAACTCTTTTATTGGTACAGGAGGCCATGGACATACCCATCCGGGTGCTATGGTTCCCCATGGCATGATACAGCCGGGACCAGATACTCGTATTGACGGTTGGGATTCCTGTTCCGGATATTATTATGAAGATACTACGATCAATGGCTTTGCCCATACACGTCTTAGTGGTACCGGGTGTGCGGATTTCGGAGATTTCCTGTTGATGCCGACTGTAGGTGTGCAACGCACTGATTTCTTGGGAACAGAAAGCCAGAAGCGTCCTTTCGCATCGGCTTTTTCTCATGAAAAGGAACATGCCGAACCGGGATATTATTCTGTCTTCCTGGATACATACGGGGTAAAAGCCGAACTGACCTCAACAGAGCGTGCGGCAATGCATCGGTATACTTTCCCGGAAAGTAAGGAGTCAGGATTTATCTTGGATATGGACTATAATATTCAGCAACAAATCAATCAGGTCATGGAAGTGGAGGCTGTGAATGATACTGTGTTGCGGGGGCGCAAACGCAGTGCCTATTGGGCATACCGGCAGGATCTTTATTTTTATGCCGTATTTTCCAAACCCTTCACGTATACTTTGTACACGGATACTGTTCAGGAAAATGACAAACAGATTCCTGTATGCAAAATGCTTTTGCATTTTGAAACGGTGAAAGACGAACAAGTGCTGGCTAAGTTCTCTATCTCTTCTGTTGATGCGGAAGGTGCTTATAAGAACCTCCAGGCTGAGATGCCCGGTTGGAATTTTGATGGAGTGCGTGCCGATGCTAAGAAGAAATGGAATGAATGCCTGTCAAAGATTGCAGTCAAAACCAATAATGAAGACCAGCGTGCCATTTTCTATACGGCTATGTATCATGCTTTCCTAAGTCCCAATCTGTTTACTGATGTAGACGGGCGTTACTTGGGAATGGATTTGAAAGTGCATACCACCGACATGAAACATCCGGTTTATACCATTTTCTCTTTGTGGGATACTTTCCGTGCGTTACATCCGTTACTGACTATTGTCGATCCTCAGTTGAATACGGAATTTATCCGTTCATTGATAAAGAAGCATCAAGAAGGTGGTATTTTCCCGAAATGGGATTGTGTATCCAATTATACCGGAACGATGGTAGGGTATCATGCGGCTTCGTTGGTAGCCGATTCTTATGTGAAGGGATATCGCGATTTTGATGTGCAGGAAGCTTACAAGGCATGTCTGCGTGCAGCGGAATATGACACTACCGGTATTGTAGCTCCCGATTGGCTGATTCCATATGTTATGCCCAAAGCACGTTATTATAAGAATACTCTTGGCTATATTCCATGTGACCGTGAGAATGAATCGGTGGCGAAAGCATTGGAGTATGCGTATGATGACTGGTGTATCTCCGTGCTGGCAGACAGCTTGGGAGATACTGAAACCAAGGAGAAATATGCCCGTTTTGCGGATGCGTACGAATTTTATTTTGATCCTGCCACCCGTTTCATGCGCGGATTGGATAGTAAAGGTGAATGGCGTACTCCGTTCAATCCCCGTTCTTCCAATCACCGTAATGATGATTATTGCGAGGGTACTGCATGGCAATGGACTTGGTTTGTTCCGCATGATATTCCGGGATTGGTGAAGTTGATGGGTGGAGAGGATGCTTTCGTTGGAAAGCTGGATTCTTTGTTTACGGTTTCTTCCCAGTTGGAAGGAGAGGCTACCTCTGCTGATATCACAGGACTGATAGGCCAGTATGCGCATGGCAATGAGCCGAGTCATCACATTACTCACATGTATAACTATGTAAACCGTCCATGGCGTACTCAGGAATTGGTTGACAGTGTGCTGCATAACCAGTATTTCAATGCTCCTGACGGCTTGTCGGGTAATGAAGATTGCGGTCAGATGTCTGCCTGGTATATTTTGAATTCCATGGGCTTCTATCAGGTATGTCCCGGCAAGCCGGTTTATTCTATCGGACGTCCGTTGTTTGAGGAGGTGACGATTAATTTGCCCGACCGCAAGACTTTCGTTATCCGTACCCACAATAATTCGAAGACCAATAAGTATATTGAGTCGGTTTTGTTGAACGGAAAACCGCTGGATGTTCCTTTCTTTACCCATGATGATCTGGTACGTGGAGGAACGATGGAGATTACCATGAGTCCCGTACCGACGGAATGGGGAAAACAGATAAAGGATTAAAAAGTATAACTTAACCCAAATAACAATATCATGAAAAAATTATTTCTATCAGTTGCAGTCCTGTGTGTTACACTGTTTGTGCAGGCAAAGGATTATGCAGACTATGTGAGTCCGTTGGTAGGTACACAGTCTTCCTTTGAACTCTCTACAGGAAATACTTATCCTGCCATATCCCGTCCGTGGGGTATGAATTTCTGGACTCCCCAGACAGGAAAGATGGGGGACGGATGGCAGTATGTCTATACGGCTAATAAAATCCGTGGTTTCAAACAAACCCATCAGCCCAGTCCGTGGATTAATGACTATGGTCAATTTTCCATCATGCCCGTAACAGGAAAACCGGAATTTGAGGAGGACAAGCGTGCAAGTTGGTTCTCTCATAAAGCTGAAATTGCAAAACCTTATTATTATAAGGTTTATTTGGCAGAACATGATGTGGTGACTGAAATGGTTCCTACGGAACGTGCCGTTATGTTCCGCTTTACTTTTCCTGAAAATGACTCATACGTAGTGGTTGATGCTTTTGATCGTGGCTCATCTATCAAGGTGATTCCCGGAGAAAACAAAATTGTGGGCTATACCACTCGCAACAGTGGTGGTGTTCCTGCCAACTTCAAGAATTATTTCGTTATTGAGTTTGATAAGCCGTTTACTTATGAGGCTACGTTCTCTAATGATGTACAGCCTGAAAAACCGGATGGCAGTGTTCCTGTAACCTTGAAAGAAGGTAAACTGGAGCAGACTGATTTCCATACCGGAGCCGTTATCGGTTTCAAGACAAAGAAAGGTGAAGTAGTTCATGCCCGTGTGGCCTCTTCATTCATCAGTCCTGAACAAGCAATTCAGAATCTGAAGGAATTGGGTGGAGACAGTTTTGAAGTATTGGTACAGAAAGGTAAAGATGCCTGGAATGAGGTCTTAGGTAAAGTAGAAGTGGAAGGTGGAACATTGGATCAATACCGTACTTTCTATTCCTGCTTGTACCGTTCCTTGTTGTTCCCGCGTAAATTCTATGAACTGGATGCCAATGGGCAACCTGTTCATTACAGTCCTTACAATGGGGAAACATTGCCGGGATATATGTATACGGATACAGGATTCTGGGATACATTCCGTTGCTTGTTCCCTTTCTTGAACCTGATGTATCCTTCGGTAAATCAGGAAATACAGGAAGGTTTGATTAATACTTATAAGGAAAGCGGTTTCTTCCCCGAATGGGCCAGCCCCGGTCATCGTGGTTGCATGGTCGGCAATAATTCAGCTTCTATCTTGGTCGATGCTTATCTGAAAGGAGTACGTGTGGAAGATGTGGAAACATTATACAAAGGACTGATTCATGGAACGGAAGCTGTACATCCTGAAGTTTCTTCTACCGGACGTCTGGGATATGAATATTATAACAAGCTGGGCTATGTGCCTTGTGATGTGAAGATTCATGAGAATGCAGCCCGTACATTGGAATATGCATACGATGACTGGTGTATTTATCAGCTGGCGAAAGAGTTGAAGCGTCCGAAGAAGGAAATCGCACTTTTTGCCAAACGTGCCATGAACTATAAGAACCTGTTTGATTCGGAAAGTAAATTGATGCGTGGCAAGCAGAAGGACGGCAAGTTCGCTCCTGAATTCTCGCCGTTGAAATGGGGAGGTGACTTTACGGAAGGAAACAGCTGGCATTATTCCTGGTCTGTATTCCATGACCCTCAGGGATTGATTGATTTGATGGGAGGTAAGGAAATGTTCGTTACCATGCTTGATTCTGTCTTTTCGGTTCCCCCTATCTTTGATGATAGCTATTATGGACAGGTGATTCATGAAATCCGTGAAATGACAGTTATGAATATGGGTAACTATGCACATGGAAACCAGCCCATTCAGCACATGATTTATATGTATGATTATGCGGGTCAGCCTTGGAAAGCCCAATATTGGTTGCGTGAGGTGATGAACCGTATGTATACAGCCGGACCTGACGGATATTGCGGTGACGAGGATAATGGACAGACTTCGGCATGGTATGTATTCTCTGCATTAGGATTCTATCCGGTATGTCCCGGTACAGATGAATATATTCTGGGTGCTCCGTTGTTCAAGAAAGCGACACTGCATTTTGAAAACGGAAAGAACTTGGTAATAACCGCATCGGATAACAGCGATACCAACCGATATGTAGATGAAATGCGTGTAAACGGTACTGTTTATACCAAGAATTATTTGAAACACAATGAATTGTTACAAGGTGGTGTTATCGATTTCAAGATGACCGACCGTCCGAATATGCAGCGTGGAACACAAGAAAGTGATTTGCCTTATTCATTTTCAAAAGACGAAAAAGTAAAATAAAAGTTTCACCATGCACTTCTCTCTTGTAAAGAGAGGTTGGAGGGGGATGTTCTCTTTTGGCAGCATTGCAAGAGTACATCCCCTTTTTGTTTTTAAATATTTCTTCTATACGTCAAAGTCCGATGATATCACTACTTTTGCCTTTCCTCTGTTTTTTCTAGAAAATTTAGAAAAAAGAACGAGATGGAGTAAGTGTTTTCTTTTAGCTGCCTGTTTTTATTCTCGAAAGGGGCATGAGAACCCCTTCACTGGAGAAAAATAAGTCAGTGTTAACTAATTTAATAAATTATGAAAGGCAATCAATTAATGAGAAAGCCCAAATTACTCAGGGCGCTTTTGATTCTTTTGTTTGTGGCTGCACCCATGCAATGGACCCGCGCACAAATTGTTCTTTCAACTCCCAAGACAACTCTTGGAGCGGTAATCAAGAACATCAAATCACAGTCTAACTATCAGTTTTTCTATGATGACAAACTGGCTGAAACGCCGGTGAATGCCATTGATGTAAAGAACGGTTCATTGCAGTCTGTACTTGATGCAGCTTTGCAAGGCAAGGGAATCACCTACAAGATAGAGGATAATATTGTCTATCTATCAGCACCCGGAGAACCTCAGACACCTCAACAGACAGGACAGGAGCATACAGTGACCGGAACAGTGGTTGATGCGACAGGCGAAGCCTTGATTGGTGTAAACGTACAAGTGAAAGGAAATCCCACAGCCGGTACGATTACAGACTTTGAAGGTAACTATTCTTTGTCGGTTCCCGGAAATGGCGAGATTGTGTTCTCATACATTGGTTACCGTTCGGAAACGCTGAAGCCCGATGGCAAGAATGTACTGAACGTAACCATGCAGGAAGACACACAGCAGATTGGCGAAGTGGTGGTAACCGCTTTGGGGATCAAACGTGAGAAGAAGATGTTGGGTTATGCGGTTCAGGAACTGAAAAGTGATGAACTGAACAAGACAGGTGACCCCTCGGTAACCAGTGCCTTGCAGGGCAAGGTGGCAGGCCTTCAGATGAATACCTCGGCTACCGGTCTGGGGGGCTCTACGAAGATTACCATCCGTGGAAACTCTTCTCTGACAGACAATAACCAGCCGTTGTGGATTGTGGATGGCGTTCCTTTCAGCGACAACACTACATCCGACGCATCTCGTTATGGTGGTGTGGACCGTGGTAGCGCTTCCATGGACATTAATCCGGATGATATCGAGAGTATTTCTGTTTTGAAGGGTCCGAATGCGGCTGCTCTTTACGGTTCACGTGCAGGTAATGGCGTTATCTTGATTACGACAAAGAAAGGCAGTAAGAAAGATGGTTTCGGAATCCGTTATAGTGGTAACTTCACTTGGACAGCTATCGGCGAGACATTGGATATGCAACGCCGTTACGGACAAGGACATATTGATACAAAAGATGCCAAGACTGCGGTGTATGACAAAACGGATAGCGGAAGCTGGGGCCCGGTATTGGATGGAAGCATGAAAGAGGCTTGGAACGGAGAAACTTACGCTTACTCTAACTATGGGGATAAGTTGAAAGATTATTTTGATACCGGTTTCTCGCATACGCATAACGTATCTATCAGCAACGGTACAGAGAAATCACATTTCCGTACTTCTTTCGGATACTCAGATAATGACGGTGTATTCCCCACTGAAAGTTTGAGCCGTGTGAATGCCGACCTGAATGCAGGAACGGAATTGAACAAATGGGTGTCTATGGACGGAAAGATTTCTCTTTCACGTACAAAAGCCGATAACCGTCCACTGTATGGTGATTACGGTGCTATTTCCCAGTTGATGAGAATCCCTAACAACGTCCGTCTGGATGACTTGAAACAATATTCTGATGAAACTCATGCGCATGTGAACTGGACAGGACCTACTGCCAGTATCCGTAATCCTTATTATGTATTGCATCAGCGTCAGAATTCAGATGAACGCTGGCGTGCTTTCGGATATTATAGCATGAAAATCAATTTCACAGATTGGCTGCATCTGTCTGCCAAATACGCTTTTGACTACTACCGCACCAGAGTGCAAAGCACCAATGCGGGGGATGGTATCAATGGAGAAGCCAATACTTCCATGATTACGAATGACTCAATGGACCGTAGTGAAGAAAACTTCTTCGAGTCAAATGCTGAAGTCATTTTGATGGGTGACCGTCAGTTGACTGATAACTTCCGTCTGGGCTTCAATGTCGGTGGTAACTTTATGTACCAGCGTTCGGAAACTTTGGGCGTGGGCGTAGGTAATATGGTGGATAAAGGTAATTGGATGCTGAATGCGGCCAATTTGCTGAGAACCGGTAATGAGGATGGTTACAAGCGTGCCATGAACTCAGTGTTCGGCTCTGTACAGATGGCATGGAAGGAATATCTGTCTTTGGATTTGACAGCTCGTAACGACTGGTCATCCACTCTTCCGTCAGGTAACAATTCTTTCTTCTATCCGTCTGCCAACCTCAGTTTCGTAGTTTCCGACTTTTTGCGCTCCATCGACAAACCGTTGCCAAGCTGGGTGACATTTGCCAAGGCACGTCTGTCTGCCGCACAGGTAGGTAAGGACACAAGCCCTTATCAGTTATACAACACCTACTCTTTCAAATTCGATAATGGTGTATTGACTCCGACCAAGGATAATGTGAAGATGAACGATCAGTTGAAGCCTGAAATCGCGACCTCTTATGAAGCAGGTCTGGACATGAAGTTCTTGAACAACCGTCTGGGCTTTGACTTTACTTACTATTACAGCAAAACAAAGAACCAGATTATGAAAGTACCCGCAGCAGCTCCCTGGAGTGGAGGACAATGGGTAAATGCAGGTATGGTAACCAATCAAGGCGTGGAACTGATGTTGTATTCCACTCTGGTAGAAACAAAGGATTTTGCTTTTGACTTGAATGTGAATATGGCTCACAACGTATCGAAGGTGAAAGAACTGGCTCCGGAAGAAAATGTGAACTATATGTTCTTTAACGGTGACGGAAACTTCCCTGTAAAAGTAGGTACACGCGCCGGACACAAATTAGGCGAGATTTATGCTACATCGCTTTATAAGCGCAATGAAAACGGTGATATTATCGTAAATGAAAATGGTTTGCCCATGACTGTGACCAATGAGTCTGAATATGTGAACAAACCTATCGGTAATATCCAGCCAAAGCTGACCATGTCTGTATCTCCTACCTTTACTTATAAGGGGATTACACTGTCCGCACTGTTTGATATGAAATTCGGTGGTGATATCTTCTCTTATTCCGAGATGCTGGCTACCGGAAACGGTTTGGCTAAACGTACCTTGAACCGTGGTGAGGAAAACAACTATATGATGGTATTCCCCGGTGTGACAGAGTCAGGCGAGGTGAATACAAAACAGGTGTCCGCTTCAGAATACTATGGTGCATTGCAGGCTGAGGATTTCATCTACGATGCTTCTTTCATTAAGCTGAAAGAATTGTCAATCGGCTATTCATTCCCCTCATCCATGCTGAAGAAGACTCCTGTCAACTCGCTGAATGTTTCATTTGTAGCACGTAACTTGTGTTATCTGATGAAGCACACGCCGGGTACAAGCCCCGAAGGCGGCTATGACACTACGATGTTCTCACAAGCCATTGACTATGCATCGTTGCCGTTTACACGTACTTTCGGTATTTCTATCAACTTAGGTTTCTAATTAATTAAAAGGAAAAACTGATTATGAAAATCAAATTATATAAATCCGTAGCCTTATGTTCGTTGCTGGCTTTGGCCGGATGCCATGATTTTGAGGAATTGAATACAAATCCTTACGCACCGATTTACGACCCGACTGTGGAGAATGTATCGGCCGATGGAATAGACATTGATTACACCTTGACAGACAATGCCATGGCAAGTTTGAAAGGGATGGAAGGCGCTATCGGAAGTATTTTTGCCAATTTCACCTACGAAGGTCTTTACAATGATTATCAGACAACGACCAATCTGACTCATGATATCTATGCCGGTTATTGGGGAAACAATGTCAGCGGCTTTGTGAATCAGGCGCCTACCTATTCTTATACGGATGGATGGTCGGCCAGCCGCTGGAAGCATTTCTATGATGACCGCAGCACTTCGGAATACAGTCAGTTGGTCAAGACATTCTATTTCTGTAATAAGGATTATTATCATACGGCATTCTATATTACCCGCATTTATTATGCTTTCTTGTTGTCCATGCAGACAGATACTTACGGAGATATTCCCGTCGCTTATTATGTGAAGGGAGCTATGCCGCCGGAAGAAAATGTGTCTTATACGCCTCAGAAAGAGGTCTATAATATCCTTTTCCAGCTGTTGGATCAGGCTATAACAGAGTTGCACCAGGAAAATCTTCCTGCTGTCAGTCAGTATGATTTAGGTGACAATGACAAATGTTATGGGGGTGATGTGGACAAATGGCGTCGTTTTGCCAATACACTGCGTTTGCGCCTTGCTTTGCGTGTATCCAATGTAAATCCGGAATTGGCCCAGACTCAGGCAAAAGCAGCTTTGACAGATCCGGCCGGTCTGATGCAAAGCCAGGATGACAATATGAAGCAGACTCCAAAACGTCAGTATATCGCCGGCGGTAATGAAAATATATACGCATTGTTGTTCAGCTGGACCGGCAATGCTGTATTGTCGAAAGAAATGGAACGGGCTTATAAGAATCAGGCTTTGAAAGAAGGTGCGGCAGCCGATGCCGTTACTTTCAATGAGAGTTCTGAGAACTGTTATCTCGACCCTCGTTGTGAAGTTTTATGGTTCCGTCCTACTCCGTTTGATTCGTTGACTACCAGTCCGCTTCCCACAGAGAATCTGAAGAGAGATTTCAACGGGGTGATGAATGGAGAAACCAATGTAGGTGGCTCTTATCTGAACAGATACTCTGCCAACCGTTGTATTCTGTCATCTGATGCCATGAACAAGGATTATTGGTGGAATCTGGCCCGTGAAATAGTCTGGATGGGGTATTCTGAAAGTTTGTTCCTGAAAGCGGAAGCAGCATTGCGCTGGCCGTCATTGGTGGATGAAACAGCCGAAGCCCTTTATTTGAAAGGTATCAAGGCATCTATGGATTATTATGAAATTGATGCGGACAAGGCCAATGAATACATCAGTCATCTGGATGGCGTAAAAGCATTTGCCGGTGGTAGCAAGGAAGAACAATTGGAACAGATTATTACTCAGAAGTGGATTGCCGTTTTCCCGAATGGAAATGAAGGATGGGCAGAAGTGCGTCGTACCGACTATCCGCGTTATCTGCTGGCTCCGGTCAATGGAAACAATTCCAATGGAGAAGTGGCGTCCGGCAAGCTTATCAAACGCATCAACTATCCTAACAGCGAGTCCCGTAACCCTAATAAACCGGGCAATGTGAACCAGGGTAGCCGTGTATGGTGGGATGTGGCCGATACGATGAATGATAAAGGTCAGTGGCATACTCCGAATAATTTCCGATAGAAATTGCTATCTTTGTATCCTAGGGAACATAAAAAGAAACAAAATGAAGCAAATTCTATTTTTATTGGCAGCCGTCCTGTTATTGGGCGGCTGTGCGGAAGAGAAGAAGACCGACGTTCGTTGGGCTACTTTTAATGTCCGTTATGACAATCCGCAAGACAGTTTGAACAATTGGCAATATCGGAAAGACCGTGTGTGCCAGTTTATTAAGGACCGTGAACTGGATATTGTCGGTATGCAGGAAGTTTTGCATAACCAGTTTCAGGATCTTCGTGCAGGCTTGCCCGAATACGATGGTATCGGTGTGGGACGTGATGACGGGAAGACAGCAGGTGAATATGCGCCGCTATTCTATCGTAAGGACAAATATGAGGTGTTGGACTCCAATACCTTCTGGTTGGCCGAAAATCCCGATAGCGTAGGAATGATGGGATGGGATGCGGTTTGTGTCCGTATCGCCACTTGGGCAAAATTTAAGGACAAGGCTACCGGAAAGATATTCATGGCTGTCAATACTCATTTTGACCATGTGGGTGAAGAGGCCCGCCGTCAAAGCGCATTGCTCATTATCCGTAAGATAAAAGAGATCGTAGGCGAACGTCCCGCAGTGGTTACGGGCGACTTTAATGTGACCGATGCGAGCGATGCATACGAAACAATCACCACCAACGAGTTTGTGATGAAGGATGCTTATAAGACGGCTGCCCGTGTGACCGGCGTTGATTATACTTTTCATGATTTTGCCCGTATCCCGGCCGAGGATTGTGAAAAGATTGATTTCATCTTTGTCACTCCGCAAGTTCTGGTAAAGAACTGTGAGATACCGGCTGAAGTACCGGAAGCTTTGCTTTCCGATCATAATCCTCAGTTGGCTGACTTGGAATTCTGATTTTTTAAATAGGTGAACTTACGCCGGTAGAGTCTTTAAAAGGGCTTTATCGGCGTTTGTATTACAATAACTTTTTCAAATCTTCAATGTTTGGCAGAGCGTTACGAAGTCGTTCCGGCATATCTTTAGATGCACGGTAAGTGGCAACTCCCATCGGCTTGTTATAATCACGAACGGCAAACTCTACAAAGGTTTGATTCATTTCCCTGCAAAGAATTATCCCTATAGAGGGATTCTCGTGCGGCTTTCTGATATATGTATCTAAAGCGGATAAATAAGTATTCAACTGCCCCAAATAAGAAGTGCGGAATTTTCCGGATTTAAGCTCAACTGCGACTAAGGAGTTAAGCTCCCGATTGAAAAAGAGCAAATCAATAAACATTTCTTCTCCTGCAACCTCTATGCGATATTGATTGCCTATAAAGCTGAAATCTTGTCCGAAGGTCATAATAAACTTCTTCACATTGGCAACAATTGCCTTTTTTACTATTTTTTCGTCTAAGTCTTCTTCCTGCTCATTCAGTTCCTCCACATTGATGAAATCAAGCAAGTATTCATCTTTGAATGAACAAACAGCTTTTAGAGCTTGCTTAGTATCAGGCAATGTTTGTGCGAAATTATTAGGCAAAGTTCCCCGATGGCTGTATAGGTCTGCTTTTAAGTAATCCCTTAAAGTGTATTTACTCCAATAACGAGTAGCGCACTCATGTATATAAAATAGCCTTGCTTCCAAAGTCTTAGCTTTGGATATTATTTCGGTATGATGACTAAAGCCGATTGAAAGGAAGTCTGACCAGTTAAATTCATCAGCCAGTGGCTGATGAATTTCTACAAGAAGCAATTTTTCATTCAACACCAAATCATCAGCCAACGGCGGATGATTTAAAACCTTATCCCACTCCTCATAAAAAATACGCATATTTCTTATGCTTGTTGCTGAAAATCCCCTTAGCCCCGGCAATTCTTTCTGCAACAAAGAAGATATTTGTTCAATTGCACCCTTCCCCCAAAAGCCTGTACGAGAATTTTCCGACACATAACGTCCGATGCCGTAATAAAGAGATAGCTGTTCCTTGTTCACCGATACGGCTGCACGGTACTGGCTGCGTAGGATAGCTTCTTTTATGGTCTTTACTGCTTCTCTATAACTCTGATTTATATCCATTTGCGATTTATTATATGCGACAAAAGTACAAAAATAGTGCTGTCAGTACAAATAAGTTTAGTCCGTTTTGGATATATAGACAAAGGAACGTACTAAACTTAATCTGTAACCTTTTTATTATAATACTCCAAAAACGCTACTTCGCCTATCTCACTTAACAGTTTCTGATTTTCAATAAAATTCTGTCCATACTTCAACCAACGCTTAGTAAAGCCTTTAAATCTGGCACATGGGAAGCTGCTGCATTGGAAACAATGTGTTATCTCTTTCTCCAAACAACATAAATGAAATGTTTTGCATTTTTCACAGCGAGAACTATTCAGTTCGGCTCCTTTACAGGGATTTTTCTCTCTTGTATACGTAGGACATCCCCCGCAGAACACACCGCAGGCAGGAATACGTCCCTCATAACGTTGGATTTTAGTTACTTCCCTTGCCATCCAAAAATTAGTAAGAGAAAGCTGATTCGCCTTGCGCTTTTGCTCTTCCTCTACTACATAACCTTTTTTTTCAAAGAAAGGGCGAGCAGTCAAACTCACTTCGGATGTAATCCGCATAATCCCGGTTGTAATTGCATACCGTTCTATTTCTTCCAAAAGCATCGTAGCAATACCTTTACCTTGAAAGTCCTTGTGAACAAACATAGAATGTAAATAGCCATGAGGCGTAATAGATGAAAAACCAACGATTTGTGACTGTTGATTAACAGCTACAATAAAATAGTGGGTCTTTATCATCTCTTCAATGTTAGAAAGGTCATCTCCGCAGGATGCCCAATCCTCAACTTCTACCTGCGAGTAATCGCGTCTATTTATCACGATAACTGTATTTTGAAATAACTCTTTTAGTTCAACCGCATCCGACTGTTGAGCTTGCCTGATTGTAAAATCCGTTTTCATATCTATTATATTAAATTCTTTCCAGCCTTTCTTATTTTGTAGCTATTATAGAATAGACCATCGGAATATGATTACTCAAATGTTTTATCCTATATTTGTTAGGTTCACATTCAACTGTTTGGGAAAAACAATTATAGGGTGAATAATCAAATTCATCAAAAGAAGATATGGTAAGCCCACTTTGTATAAGGCTATTTATAACCTCCCTCAAACTATGATTCCACGTTACACATTCTTGCAACAAATCATTTTCCCCGTCCGTATAGGTTCCCTCTTGTGTTTCTCTGATTGCACCGGAATTGAAGTAGTTATATTCAATCCTTTTAAAGTCATCATCAAACATCCACACAATCGGATGAAACTCCACAAATACAAACTTCCCATTTGGTTTTAGATAATTTGAAATAATCTGAGCCCACTTATTCATATCCGGCAACCAGCCAATCACTCCATAGCTTGTAAATATGATGTCGAATTGTTCATTCAAATGAGCAGGCAAATCATAAATATCACAGCAGATAAAAGTTGCATTAACATTTGCTTTCCCGGCTAATATCTTTGCATGGTCAATCGCTTTATCGGATAAATCAACACCTGTAACATTTGCGCCAAGTCTACCCAACGAAATAGTATCTTGTCCGAAATGGCATTGTAAATGCAGAATAGATTTCCCTTTTATATCTCCAAGTAAACCAAGTTCTATATCATTGAGAGACGACTCACCTTTCAAAAAGCCTTCGACATCGTAAAAGTCAGATTTCAAATGCACATCTACCCTGTTGTTCCAAGACTTCCGGTTTATTTCTAAATAATCAAAATCTTCATTCATTCTTTTAATATTAAATTGATTATATGCAAATATAGCAAAAGGTACAGTATCATTCATTGTGAATTGTACTTTTTACTGTATTTCAGCCAAATACCTCTCTTTACAGGCTAAAACCTTTGCTCCTTTTCTGCTCCTCTTTCGGTTGTATCCTTTGATAGAGTTTGCTAAACTGCTCCCTGAACCAATCGGAAACATTTTTTCGATTGATGATTAGCACCAATTTGTTCTTTCCAACAGTTGAAGCTGTTACTATTTGTGCAGTCACCTTATCCGTTACGAAATTCCGTTTATACTCTTCGGAATAGAGTGTGCCATTATGTTCTATCTTTTCCCCTAACATCAGTTTTGCTGTTTGTTCAGTTGAGAAACCGACAACACGACATAGCCTTTCCATTCGGAAAAGTTCTTTTAGTAGTGGTAGCCATGCACAAGCCTTTTTAATCATCTGTGACAGCCGTGATATCTCCTTTCGGGTTTCATCCAGTTCCTTGATGTGCTTACCCTGCACTTTTACCAATTCCCTGCTGTACTGTTCCCGTTGCTTCTGCATCATAATTTGCAGTCTTGCCTGATTATGATTTAGCCGCTGGAGGCTGTCCGAATCAGAATTCCAGCCTCCATCTTTAAACAATATATTCCAGAACTGAAGCAGAAGTTGTATGGTACATAATTCATTATCCTGCCCATTTCCCTGGAGTTCAAAAATCTGTAACATAAGCTGTAAAGCACTTCTTTCCGATGTACTGTTTGGATCAAAAATCTGATATTCTACTGCTGAATTTATCACCGGCAGAATATATTTTTCATAAATAAGGCTGTTTTCGGATGCCAGCAGAGTTGGTGCAAAAACAATATTAGGCGTAAATGTGCTGGATCGTGCTTCAAAACAGTGTAACACACCACTATTAATAAATATGCCGCAGCCTTTATGCAGTTCTACTTTGCTTGTACCGATAAAGCAGATTGCTGTGCCTTCTGCAACATAAAGAAATTCCAGCTCATGATGCCAGTGCCAGTCGATACGGTGAAAATCAAATTGCCAGATATCCTCAGGATAATATGCAAAAGGATAACGTTCACTGCCATGCTGAACCGTTTCCCGCAGTGTTTCATCTGTAGTTATCTTAAAATAGTCCATAATGCATTTCCTTATAAATACTAATTTTTACCATATTGTACTATAAATATGCAATTTTGTACAATGACTGCACACAATCTTTGCGATATAATCACATTTGTTAAAGGAGAATAAAAACAAATGAAAAACCAATATAATAAGACGATCACTGCCTGTTTTGTAGGTTATATTGTACAGGCTGTCGTGAACAATTTTACACCATTACTTTTCTTATTTTTTCAGAAAAGCTAC
>OHZF01000213.1_pt1 | contig 26058 bp, 18 predicted proteins | sample 1580381 | NCBI WGS metagenome assembly OHZF01 (sample SAMEA3882556, study PRJEB24775) | human gut metagenome | biome: human-associated habitat; feature: intestine environment; material: feces | place: Netherlands | collected 2009/2010 | reverse complement strand
CATTATATATAGTTTTTGCTATACCCCATAGTAAAAATACCTTCTCCTAAAAAAGACAGCAGTGGCTGTCTTTTTTGTTGTACAAATATTGACAACCGTCACAGATTAGGCTAGACTGAACAAGTCGATAAAACTTAATAGAAAACAACGCAGAGGGACTGCATGTCCGGGAGAATGCCCGGAGGGATTGCAGTTGAGAAGGTTAAAACCTGACTCTTTGAACCTGTCAGTTAATACTGTCGTAGGGAGCGTATTGGGAAGATGCTATCTCCTGTCGCGCTTGCGGCAGGAGATTTTTTGACGTGGAGAATTCGTTTGCCAGACAGTGGTTCAAAGTTTAGTGGCCGGCAAATTGTACAATTTGCCGTTCGAAAAACTAAAAACCACTGTCTGGCAAACGGAGACTCAAGCAGTCCCCCATGCGAAAAAGGAGAAAAACGTATGGAACAGTATACCACACAGATGGATGCCGCACGCAGAGGCATCGTGACCAAAGAATTAGAAATTGTAGCGAAAAAAGAGCGCATGACCGTAGAAGAGCTGATGCCGCTTGTAGCAGAGGGAAAAGTAGCAATCTGCGCCAACAAGCATCACACCTGCATTGATCCGGAAGGTGTAGGATCAATGTTACGCACGAAGATCAATGTCAATCTCGGTGTGTCGAGAGACTGCAAGGATTATGATGTGGAGATGGAGAAAGTGATGGCGGCTGTCAACATGGGTGCACATGCCATCATGGATTTATCTTCCCACGGCAATACGATTCCGTTCCGCAGAAAACTGACTGCAGAATGTCCGGCAATGATCGGTACCGTGCCGATCTATGATTCTGTGATCCATTACCAGAGAGATCTTGCGACACTGACCGCAAAAGATTTTATTGATGTGGTGCGTCTGCATGCGGAAGATGGTGTGGATTTTGTGACACTGCACTGCGGAATTACAAGAAAGACAATCGAGCAGATCCGGAAACATAAACGTAAAATGAACATCGTTTCCCGCGGCGGTTCCCTTGTATTTGCATGGATGTGCATGACGGGGGAGGAAAATCCGTTTTATGAATATTATGATGAGATCCTTGAAATCTGCCGTGAGCATGATGTTACCATTTCACTTGGAGATGCCTGCCGTCCGGGATGTCTCGCAGATGCATCCGATGTCTGTCAGATCGAAGAGTTAGTAAGACTTGGAGAGCTGACAAAACGCGCATGGGAGAAAGATGTACAGGTCATGGTAGAAGGACCGGGACATATGCCGATGGATCAGATCGCAGCAAATATGAAGATCCAGCAAAGCATCTGCATGGGAGCACCATTTTATGTGTTAGGACCACTTGTCACTGATATCGCACCGGGATATGACCATATCACATCCGCAATCGGCGGGGCGATTGCAGCACAAAACGGAGCAGCATTTTTATGCTATGTCACACCGGCAGAACACTTGGCACTTCCAAATGTGGAGGATGTAAAACAGGGAATCATTGCATCAAAGATCGCGGCACACGCTGCAGACATCGCAAAAGGCGTCCGTGGGGCGAGAGAGATCGATGATAAGATGGCAGACGCAAGACGCGTCTTAGACTGGGATGCGCAGTGGGAATGTGCGATTGATCCGGAAACCGCAAAAGCAATCTGGAACAGTAGAAAACCGGAGCATGAGGACACCTGTTCCATGTGTGGAAAATTCTGTGCAGTGCGCAGTATGAACAAAGCGCTTGCAGGAGAATATATTGATATTTTGTAAAAAAGAGTGGAGGCTTCATTCCGTCTTATGTTATAATAAAACTGTTTCAATCAGCCGGTGATCAGATGAAAAGAATATATTTGGTTGACAGTGAGAATGTAGGCGATATATGGGTGCCGTTACTGGTAGCATCACAGCCCGATGAGGAAGTGATCGTATTTTATACGCAGAAAAGTCCGCATATGAATTACGAAAATGTGAGGTTACTGAAGGAGACGGAGAAAGAAGCAGAGTTTATAAAATGTTTTGAGGGAAGCAATGCACTGGATTTCCAGCTTGTTACACAGCTTGGATACTTGTTGTGTGAGAATCAGGCAAACAGCTATGTGATCGTTTCAAATGATACCGGATTTGATGCAGCCGTACGCTACTGGAAACAGCGTAACATGCCGGTGCAGCGTTTGAGCGGAAAGGAATTAAACCGCAGACTGCGGCAAAAAGCAAAGACGAATGGAGAAAGAGAAATTTTCTTTGAAGCGGAGGAGAAGAACGCCGGGGACGTGGCTGGAAGTCTGGCAGATGAAGCTGAGATTGTGACAGCAAAGATGAATGAGATGACAGAAACGGATAAAAGCGAAGAGCCGGGTGAGGTCGAAAAGCTGAATGGAGTTTCAGAGTTAAATGAAGTCTCAAAACTGAATGAAGCCTCAGAAATGATGGAGACTGCAGAACTGACCGGAGTGTTGGAGCAGGGAAAAGCCGGAAAACCGGATGAGACAGCAGAACCGGGTGAAGCCGGAAAACCGGATAAAATGGCAGAACCGGAGGAAACTCTAGAGCAGGTGGAAACAGCAAAAATAAAAGAAACGGCACAGACGGAAAAAACTGCAGGAACAGATGAACAGTCAGAACCGGGAGAAATCCAGATGGAGATACCGGATGAAATCATGAGGCCGGATGAAACTGTAAATGCGGATCAGAAACTGCCATTTACAGATCCGCGTAAGGAAGCAGTTGAAAAGACAGAGATCTCACAGGAACAGGACGATGTCATTCGCAGTCTGCTTACCTGCATCAGTAAGGATCGGCTTGCAGATTTTCACAATGCGCTGGTATTGTTCTTTGGTGAAGATATTGGAAAAGAACTTTATCAGGAGGCAAAAAACAGTTCTGCGTATGCAATCTGTCGTGTAAATCAGACTGCGATCAGTGAGGAAGAGAAGTTTGATGTTTACTGTCAGACGGTATTTGCTTACAGTGATCCGAAAATGGACTGTCCGGAAGATTTTTCTTCGTTTTTGTATAAAGCAAATACAAAGAGAAAGAACCTTAATTCATTAAGAGCAGCATTGCAGGGACATTATGGCAAGGATAAGGGAATGAAATATTATTCTCTTTTTAAGTCACACATCAAGATTATGAATCGGATGTAAAGAAGGAGAGGCTGGTTGAAGCGAAAACGGGAAGAACATAACGGATGTGGTGGCGGAACACCAGGTAGCCAGAAGACCCGAAGAACAGCACCCCTGGATGCGTATTTTGTACGCATCCGGGGGTGTTGTCAGGTGGTTAAAGTTATTTCAAACCGCCGGAAATGTTGAATAAGTATAAATATTTTGAAAAATTACAAAAATTTCTTGGATTTTATGCTTGACAATCGGACGATCCTATTGTATAGTAATACAGGTGTTGAGAAAACATGATGCTGCTGTGGCTCAGTCGGTAGAGCGTCGCATTGGTAGTGCGGAGGTCACGGGTCCGATTCCCGTCAGCAGCTCTTTTTTATGCCAGAAAAGTTTAAGTGATAACTTAATTCTTTTCTGGCTCTTTTTCTTTCTGACCGGAAATAAAATGATCAATGAGAAGATTGATCGTATGTTGCTGTGTCTCGATGATTTTTTGGAATGTTTCATTTTCTTTTGCCAGACGGGTGATTTCAGCTTCGCTATTCATATTCATCTTCCTTTTTACACCATTCAAATCGATACATCATATATGTTTTATGTTAAAAAATATTCCCTGAAATGTCAAGACAATAAAGACGTCTGTGGAGAAACATTGTTACTTTATTAACATAAAGCGTCAAAATAACTGCCGGATTCGACATAACATGCAAAAATCCAGACATACAAATTTAGATTCAGGGAAAATACGCAGTAATATTTAGGAATTTATGAATTTTTTTCGAACGGATGTTATTTGTATGAGGAATGTGCTAAAATATCATTCGGCTAAAGATCCGGGGAAAGTAGATTCTCCCTTTGAAGTGAGGTTTGATATGAATGCGAGCAGAAAAAGAAAAAATACAAAACCGAAAGGTTTTTTTGAAAAATTAAAGGAGCAGAGAAATCAGAGAAAGGCGGACAGGGCAAAACAGACGGACAGGAAAACAGATATCTTAAAAAAGACAGGGAGTGGGATTGTTACATTACTGCTTGTCATTTTACCGCCGGCAGTTTGTTTTTATCTGATGGAGTGTTATTCGCACAATCCATTTGCAGTGGTACGTCCGTGGGCACAGTTTTTTAATATCGTGCTGTTTGAACTGGTAACAGTTTTCCTGTTTGTGCTGACGGGAAAATTAAAGGCTGCGCACCGGATCGTATACATTGCAGCAATGATTTATGGAATTGCGAACAGTTATGTGGTGCGTTTCCGGACGAATCCGATTGTGCCGTGGGATATTTTTTCCTGGAAAACGGCTGTGAGCGTTGCAGATAATTATGATTTTATGCCGGATACGCGCATGTTCGTTGTGACACTGGTATTTTTTGCAGCAATCGTATTATTTCGTTTTATAAAAGTAAAAGTGACACGTTTGGTATTCTGGAAACGGCTGATTCCGGCAGCGCTGGTGGTTGTGGTTCTTTCATTGTTTGCGGGAACACTGCAGCAGGAGAACTTTCAGAACAGCCACAGACTTTACAATAAACTGTTCACGCCGGTCTACATGACGGATGTGGATGGTATGGCAGTCACATTTGTCATGAATCTTGCCTATATGTCGATCGACAAACCGGAGCATTACAGCGCCGCTGAGGCACAGGCGGTGCTTGATTCCTACGGGGAGGGCGGTGCAATGTCGGAGGAATCAGGCTCTGAGGCAGAAGAAGACGATACACAAAAGGAGGAAGATCTTCCGAATATCATTGTAATGATGAATGAGTCATTTTCGGATCTGTCCGTGTTAGGTGATTTTGAAACCAACGAGGATTACATGCCGTTTATCCACAGCTTAGAGCAGGGGGAGAAAAATACGGTTACGGGAATGTTAAACGTATCTGTCTGCGGTGGAAATACCGCGAATACAGAGTTTGAATTTCTGACCGGCAATACAATGGCATTCCTCCCGCAGGGGAGCATCCCGTATCAGCAGTACATCAATGGAGATTTGAAGGCACTTCCGGATTATCTGAAGACTTTAGGATATCAGACCATTGCGACACATCCTTACAATGCCGGCGGATGGGAACGCGATACGGTCTATCCGATGCTGGGATTTAATGAGAGCGTGTTTAAAGATGATTATGTGAATCCGCAGTATGTCAGACAGTATATCAGCGATGAGAGCTGCGTGGATAAGATTATTGAATTTTATGAAAATAAGGAAAAGGATGCGCCGCTGTTTGTGTTTAATGTGACCATGCAAAATCACGGTGGATATCAGGATCAGTACGGCAATTTTACACCGGATATCTCGGTGAAAGATTCTACAAATTTTTCACTGCAGCAGTATTTATCCCTGGTAAAACTTTCCGATTCCGCGTTAGAACATCTGATTTCCTATTTTGAAGAGGCAGATGAAAAAACAGTGATCGTTTTTTTCGGAGATCATCAGCCGAGTGATGCCGTTGCATCTACGGTTCTTGCAAAGAACGGGATGTCCTGGAATCACTTGACAGAGGAACAGCAGAAACTGCGTTATCAGGTTCCTTATGTGGTGTGGGCAAACTATGATATTGGAGAGGAAACGGGTGCAGACACGAGCGTGAACTATCTGGCAGCGGAAGTCTTAGAGCGCGCCGGTGTTCCATTGGATGAATATCGTTCGTATCTGTTACATCTAAAATCAGAATATCCGGTCATTTCTGCGGTGCGTACGGTAAAAGCGGATGGCAGTGAAGTCCGCGCCTCGGATGAAAAAGATGAGATGGATATTTACCGGAAATTGCAGTATTATGAACTGTTTGATCATGGAACTGTTAATTAGGAAATGATAAAAAGAGAGGTTTTGTTTTGAAAAGAGAAAAGAAACTCCAAAATCAGTTGTGGAAAGAAAGAATGCCGCTTATTGCGTCGTTCTTTCTGCCGTTTTTTATTCTGACTGTGATCTGCATTCTTCATGACGTCTATCCGTTTGGAGAGCAATGTATTTTACATATCGATATGTATCATCAGTATTGCCCGTTTTTCACGGAGCTGATGGATAAGATTAAACATGGCGGCAGCATGTTTTACTCCTGGAATATCGGACTTGGAGCAGATTTTATTTCACTGTACGCCTATTATCTGGCAAGTCCCTTAAACTGGCTGCTGCTACTCTGTCCGCAGAATCATGTGATCGAATTTATGACCTTGCTTGTGATTTTAAAAATTTCATTGGCGGGACTGTTTTTCGGATATTATTTAAAGGAACATTTTGAAAAAAATCATGCTGCAATCAGCATTTTTGCAACAGCCTATGCGTTGTGCGGATTCTCAGCAGCCTATGCATGGGATATCATGTGGTTAGACTGCATGATGCTGGCACCACTTGTCGTTCTTGGACTCGAACAGCTGATCAAAGAGAAAAAAGTACTGCTTTATTATATTTCACTGTCTTTATGCATTATCAGTAATTATTACATTGCGATCATGGTCTGCATTTTTCAGGTGATCTGGTTTGTGATCACATGGCTGGAAAATAAAGAGACCGGGATCGGTGCGTGGATCCGTTTCGCAATTTATTCCCTTCTGGCGGGCGGGACGGGAGCGATACTGATCATTCCTGAGGCGATCACCCTTGGAGCGAGCGGCTCACAGAATATTTCATTTCCGGATACAATGGAATGGTATTTTAACATCATTGCAGAGCTGGGGAGACACTCGGTGATGACAGAACCTTATACGGGCAAAGACCACTGGCCGAATATTTACTGTGGCGTATTTGTGCTTCTTTTGTTTGTACTGTATCTTTTCAACCGTGAGATCTCCTGGAAAAAGAAGCTTTCACGCGGACTTCTGGCAGCATTTTTTGTCATCAGTTTTTCGAATAATATACTTGATTTCATCTGGCATGGCATGCACTTCCCGGATTCCCTGCCGGGCAGACAGACCTTTTTATATGCATTTCTGATGCTTGCGGTATCCTACGAGGCATTTTTGCATTTCAAAGGAACGAGATTTTTAGATGTGATCGCAGCGGGAGTGGCATCGGTTGGTCTGATGGCAGTTTCCTGTCATTTTTCCGATGGGACGATCTTAGGAGAGAGCGCGGCAACGGCAACTTATGTATTTCTGGGCAGCTATATTGTGGTGCTGCTGATCTATTTTTATGCGGAGGAATGTATCCGGGAAGATGTGGTAAAAAAGATTGGAAAGATCAAAAAGGCGACCAGGGAAGAACTGAAAAAAATCATGCTCTCGTTTGGCTGCGCAGCGATGCTTTTAGAATTATTTTTTAACTACAATGTGACCGGATTTGATACGACGAGCAGGACTGCCTATGTGAAATCCATGGATGACTATCATGCAGTGCTTGCAGAGGCGGAAAATCAGGCACAGGATAAGGGCATATTATTTTACCGCACGGAAGAATTAGAGCGCAAAACGAAAAATGATGCGGCGCTGTATGGATATCGTTCCGCAACGCAGTTTTCATCGCTGATGAATCTGGATGTCAGTCATTTTTACCAGGCAGTCGGAATGGAAGGCGGCAAGAATTTCTACTGTGTAAACGGGGCAACACCGCTGTTATCAGCAATGATGTCCCTGCGCTATGTGATCGCTGATAACGCAATGGAAGCAAACCCGATCCGCACTCTTGTGGCAGAGAGCGGAAATACGTATCTTTACGAAAATAAATATGTGCTCCCACTTGGTTTTATGATGGATGAGGATGTGATTGATGCGTGGGATTATTCTGATTTAGATGAAATTGAGGCACAGAACAGACTTGCAGAGCTTCTTGGTGCAGATGAGCCGATGCTGACGGAGATCCCGTCCGAATCTGTGGTCGGGGAATCAACGATTGACGTGCAGGAGGATGCATACATTTTTGCAACCTATGAATCGACGACTGTGGACAGCATGACGGAAGAGATCAGTGACGGCAGGACAAAGTCTTTCACAAAAGTTTCGCATGGCTATACACTTGATCTTGGATACTGTACGGCAGGCACACAAGTGAGGATTAAAAACAGTAATGAAGAAAGAGTGAATATTACGGCATATGCCCTGAATCTCGATGCTGCAGATACGGCTTATCAGACGTTAAATGAGCAGACGATGGAGATGACTTCCTTTTCCGATACGAAAATTACCGGAACCATTGATGTGAAAAAAGAAGGACGACTGATTTTTGCGGTGGCGGATGATGCCGGATGGAAATTATATGTTGATGGAGAACAGACGGATCCGGAAGTGTTTGGTGAGGCGTTTATCAGCACATATCTTACCGAAGGAACACATACGGTCGAGCTGCGCTACCAGACACCGGGATTTATGGTGGGAGCCGGGGTTTCCCTTGCCTGTATTCTGATCGTGATACTGATCGCATGGATAAAAAGGCACCATTGAAATTAAAACGTTTCTGTGAGATACTATACGTTGGAGGAGTTTGAGAAAGGTAGTGATTTATATGTCAGACAAAGAGATAGAAATTTATAATGAAAATGCCGATGAAATCAAAATCCGCCCATATGAGCATCATGCAAAATATTATGAGACGGACCAGATGGGAATCATCCATCATTCAAATTATATCAAATGGATGGAAGAAGCGAGGATGGATCTGATGGATCAGATCGGACTCAGCTATAAACAGATGGAGGAGATGGAGATTATCAGTCCGGTGCTCTCTGTATCCTGCGAGTATCACAGTATGGTACATTTTGATGATACGGTCGTGATCGAGACGAAGATCACACGCTATAATGGTATCAAGATGGATGTGGAATACCGGATGACGGACAAGGAGACCGGAGAACTCCGCACGACCGGAAAGAGTTCCCATTGCTTTTTGAACCGTTCCGGAAGACCGATCTCATTGAAACGTTCTTACCCGGAGATCGATACGAAGTTCTTTGAGTATACGGATGCCTGACAAACGGGTGTGATATTAGAAATATATAAGAAAGAGGAAATAAAAGAATGATACAGGAAAGATTAAAGGCACTGCGTGCGGAGATGGAAAAGAGAGGCATCACGGTATACGTTGTGCCGACTGCTGATTTTCACGAATCAGAATATGTAGGAGATCATTTTAAGGCGAGAAAGTTTATTACCGGATTTACCGGTTCTGCGGGAACTGCCGTTATCACTTTGGATGAGGCAGGACTCTGGACGGACGGACGCTATTTTGTACAGGCAGAGAATCAGCTGAAAGACAGCACAGTCACACTCTACCGCATGGGCGAAGAGGGCGTGCCGACAGTCGATGAATTTGTAAAGGATCGATTAAAAGAGGGCGGATGTCTCGGATTTGACGGACGTGTTGTAAACGGTACCTGGGGCGGCAAACTGGAAAAGATTGCAGCAGAAAAAAATGTGTCCATGCATGTGACAGAAGACCTGATCGATCTGATCTGGGAGGATCGTCCGGCATTGTCCAAACAGCCTTTATTTATTTTGGAGGAAAAATATTCCGGAAAGAGTACTGCGGATAAGATCGCAGATCTTAGGAAAGCTATGAAGGAGAACGGTGCAGATGTTCATATTCTGACATCTCTTTACGATATCGCATGGCTTTTAAATATCCGCGGCAACGATATTGATTATGTGCCGGTCGTATTATCCTATCTTGTGCTGAACGAGACAGAGTGTATCTGGTTTTTACAGGAGGAAGTAGTGGATGATAAGATCCGTGCTTACCTGGAGGAAAACCATATCACGACAAAGCCGTATGATGCGATCTACGATTATGTACCGGAGATTCCGGCAGACGCAGTCGTGCTGATGAACCGCGGGACGGTCAACTACCGTATCGTGAACAGTCTTGATAAAGCAATCAAAGTTGTGGACAAACCAAACCCGACGGAACTTATGAAAGCTGTAAAAAATAAGACGGAGGTAGACAACACCAGAGCTGCACATGTAAAAGACGGTGTTGCCTTTACCAAATTTATGTACTGGCTCAAGACCAATATCGGAAAGATCCCGATGACGGAGATCTCTGCTTCTGACTATCTTGGGGCGAGAAGAAGAGAGCAGGATAACTTTATTGAGTTAAGTTTCAACACGATCTGTGCTTACGGAGCCAATGCGGCGATGATGCATTATGCTGCAACACCGGAGTCAGACGCTGAGTTAAAACCGGAGGGATTTTTACTTGTGGATTCCGGCGGACATTACTTTGAGGGAACCACAGACATCACAAGAACCATGGCACTTGGCCCGATCACAGATGAGATGCGTCTGCACTTTACGACCGTCTGCCGTTCGAATATGAACCTTGCGCATGCGAAGTTTTTATATGGATGTACCGGTTTGAACCTGGATATTTTATCCCGCGGTCCACTCTGGGAGATGGGCATTGACTATAAATGCGGCACCGGACACGGCGTTGGTTATGTGTTAAATGTACATGAGGGACCGAACGGCTTCCGTTGGAGAGTCGTACCGGAGCGCCATGACAACGGTGTCTTAGAAGAGGGCATGATCACGACCGACGAGCCGGGCGTTTATTTAGAGGGTAAATACGGTATCCGTACCGAAAATGAGCTGGTATGCCATAAAGCTGAGAAAAATGAGTATGGACAGTTCATGGAGTTTGAGAATATCACCTATGCACCGATCGATCTCGATGCGATTGCCCCGGATCTGTTAAGTGCACGTGAGAAAAAGATGTTAAACGATTATCACAAGATGGTATATGATACCATTTCCCCGTATATGACAGCGGAGGAAAATGAGTGGCTGAAACGCTACACAAGAGCAATCTAAAGGACAAGAATGGAGAGAACAATGGGCGAAAAGCTGGTATTGATTGATGGGCACAGTATTTTGAACAGGGCATTTTTCGGAATCCCGGATCTGACAAATTCGGAAGGATTACACACGAATGCGGTCTATGGTTTTTTAAACATTATGTTCAAGATTTTAGAGGAAGAGCAGCCGGATTATCTTACGGTTGCATTTGATGTGTCAGAACCGACTTTCCGCCATAAAATGTTCGCAGAATACAAAGGCACGAGAAAACCGATGGCACAGGAACTGCGGGAACAGGTTCCGCTCATGAAAGAGATGTTAAAAGCGATGGGAGTTACCACGATCGAAAAAGGCGGTTATGAGGCGGATGATCTGCTTGGAACCATTGCAAAACAGAGTGAACAAAAAGGGCTGACAGTTTCAGTGGTATCCGGTGACCGTGACCTCTTACAGCTTGCAACGGATCATATTAAGATCCGTATCCCGAAAACAAAGCGCACAGGCACGGAGATCGAGGATTACAATGCCGCTGAGGTAAAGGAAAAATATCAGGTGACGCCAATCGAGTTTATCGATGTCAAGGCGCTGATGGGGGATACGGCAGACAATATTCCGGGAGTACCGGGAATCGGTGAAAAGACGGCAACAGCAATCATTGCACAGTATGGAAGTGTTGAAAATGCCTATGCACATGTGGACGAATTAAAGCCACCCCGTGCAAGCAAAAATTTAAAAGAGTATTATGACCTGGCACAGATGAGTAAGACGCTTGCGACGATCGAGATCCATGCGGACATTGATTATGATCTTTCCGGTGCAAAACTTAATGGTATTTCCAGCCTGTACACGGAGGAGGCATACCTGCTCTGCAAACGGTTAGAGTTTAAAAATCTTTTGAATCGTTTTGCGGTGGAAACTCCAAAAAATCAGGCGGCAGAATATTTTAAACTTGTGGAAGACCGTAAGGAGGCAGAGAAAGTATTTGCGAAGCTTCGTGGCAGAAGCTGTGGTTTTTATATTGTTCCCGGAAGCAAAAAGAAAGACAGCCACGAGGAAGAGGACGGGCAGATGAATCTGTTTGCGGCAGGAGATATGCCGGGGGCAGACAGTGAACCGTCCGGCATCGTAGAAAGTGCAGAAAATGATGCAGTGGAGTACTGCCTTGGAGCTGCCATTTCAACTGGAGAGGAAGAAACCTTTTTCATAAAAGCAGGGGAAAATCTTCCGGCAAAGCAGATTCTTTCCATGTTTACCGCAAGTGAGGCTGCGTCCTATGCGACACTGGATTTAAAACCGCAGCTTGCGGCGCTTGGCTTACTGGAGCGACAGGTAAACGGCAATATTGGCCTGTCGAATCTTTTTGACGGTGTGCTTGCAGCATATCTTCTGAATCCGCTGAAAAATGAGTATCCATATGAGGATATTGCAAAAGACTATATGGGACAGATGATACCGTCAAAGGCAGATCTTCTTGGAAAACTGACCATAGAGCAGGCAATGAAAGATGCACCGGAAGCATTTTTAAATTATGTATGCTATATGGCATATGTGGCACAGGCATCGAAAAAGACGCTGGAGACAGACTTAAAGGAAGAGGGCATGGATCATCTGTTTACGGAAATCGAGATGCCGCTTGTATTTACTCTTGCCGATATGGAAAATGAGGGTATCATTGCGTGCAGGGAGGCGCTCACGGAGTATGGGGACAAACTTGCAGTGCGTATCGCTGAACTGGAAAAGCAGATCTATGAGGAAGCGGGAGAAGAGTTTAATATCAATTCTCCAAAACAGCTCGGAGTGATCTTATTTGAAAAATTGTCCATGCCGTATGGAAAGAAAACAAAGACCGGTTATTCCACGGCGGCGGATGTGTTAGACCGCCTTGCACCGGAATATCCGATCGTTTCTGATATTTTAGAGTATCGTCAGCTTACCAAGTTAAAGTCCACTTATGCGGACGGATTGGTAAACTATATCGCTAAAGATGGCAGGATCCACACCAGTTTTAATCAGACGATCACAGCTACCGGGCGTTTAAGCAGCACGGAGCCAAACCTGCAGAATATCCCGATGAGGATCGAACTTGGCAGACTGATCCGCAAGGCATTTGTGCCAAAAGAGGGATTTGAGTTTATGGATGCCGATTATTCCCAGATTGAGCTTCGTGTTTTAGCACATATGTCCGGGGATGAAAAGCTGATCGAGGCATACCGGGAAGCACAGGATATCCACAGGATCACGGCGTCCCAGGTATTTCACATCCCGTTTGACGAGGTGACGGATCTGCAGCGGCGCAATGCAAAAGCGGTTAATTTCGGAATCGTATATGGAATCAGTTCATTTGGACTGAGCCAGGATCTAAGCATCAGCAAAAAAGAAGCTGCAGAGTATATTGAACGGTACTTTGAAACTTATCCAAAGATCAAGACGTTTTTAGATGGGCTTGTGGCAGAGGCAAAAGAAAAAGGCTATGTAACGACGATGTTTGGAAGAAGACGTCCGGTACCGGAACTTTCAAGCAGCAATTTTATGCAGCGTTCCTTTGGAGAACGTGTTGCCATGAACTCACCGATTCAGGGAACTGCGGCAGATATCATCAAGATCGCAATGATACGCGTGCATGACAGACTGTTAAAAGAAAATCTAAAGTCACGCCTGATCTTAACCGTGCATGATGAGCTTTTAGTGGAGACGGCGATCGAAGAAGAGGATGCGGTTCGAAAGATTCTCGAGGAAGAGATGCATGGAGCGGCAGATCTTGCGGTCACACTTGAAATTGATGCACATGTCGGCAAAAACTGGTATGAGGCAAAATAAAGATCTGTCATCATTTATGAGGGATGATGCGTTGGACTGCATATGTCCGGATGGTACGAGAGAAAAAATGGATGCGGGGAGCATGGAACGGATGAAATTTATCGGAATTACCGGCGGCGTCGGTGCGGGAAAATCAGAAATACTTCATTATCTTGAAACAAAAGATGGTGTAAAAGTCATGTTGGCGGATGAAATCGCGCATGAGCTGATGCTGCCCGGGACAGAATGTTATCAGAAATTAAAAGACATGTTTTCGGATGAGGATATCTGGAATGAAGATGGTTTGTTTGACCGGAAAAAGTTAGCAACAGTCATCTTTTCAGATGAAAAAAAACGGGATGCATTAAACGGAATCGTACATCCGGCAGTCAAGAAATATATCAGAACTGTTGCGGATACAGAGCGGGAAAATGGAGTGCTGAAAATCCTGGTTTTAGAGGCAGCATTGCTGATTGAAGAACATTATGATGAAATTTGTGACGAACTTTGGTATATTTATACCAGAGAGGATATAAGAAAAGAACGCCTTATGAGATCGCGCGGATATTCCCCGGAGAAAGTACAGCAGATTTTTGACAGTCAGTTACAGGAAGCGGTTTACCGGAAACACTGTAAAGTGGTGATCGATAATAATGGAACGGTGGAAGATGCCATAAGGCAGATTGATTTGGCAATCACAAATATGGAAAATGAGTAGGAGATACTGCAGATGAGCGACGGAAAAGACATGGAACAGCCATTGGTGTTCGGACTTGATATTGGAACGAGAAATGTGGTAGGAACGGTAGGTTACCGCACCGAAGATCAGTTTATCGTTACTGCTCAGTATATCATGCAGCATGATACGAGAGCAATGTTAGATGGACAGATCCACGATATCGGGCGTGTATCAGGGACGATAAGAAAAGTAAAAGAACAGCTGGAAAAACAGATCGGAAAAACGCTGACGGAGGTATGTATCGCTGCCGCAGGCCGTGTGCTTAAGACAGTTACAACGAGTATCAGTTACGATTATCCGGAGGAGAGCGTAGTTACCGGGGAAGACATTCATACACTGGATCTGCTTGGAATTGAGAAAGCGCAGAAAATTTTACAGGAAATGAATGATACCAACTATAAGTTTTACTGTGTTGGTTATTCTGTAGTCAAATATTTCTTGAATGATGAACCGTTTTCTAATATTGAATCCCACAAGGCAGACCGTATCGGCGAAGACATCATTGTAACGTTTCTGCCGGAGGATGTTGTGGATGGACTTTATGCAGCCGTAAATCAGGCCGGGCTTGAAGTGGCGAATCTGACATTGGAGCCTATTGCGGCGATCAACGTCGCAATTCCGGAAAGTTATCGTCTGCTGAATATCGCTTTAGTCGATATCGGAGCGGGAACATCCGATATTTCCATTACCAAAGACGGAAGCATCATTGCATATGGTATGATCCCTCTTGCGGGAGATGAGCTGACCGAACTGATCGTACAGAATTATCTGGTTGATTTTAAAACTGCTGAATATATCAAGCTGCAGAGTACAACAGAAGAGGAGATCACTTATAAAGATATCATGCTGATCGAGCATAAGATTCCGGCAAAAGAAGTGTGGGAGCTGACTGCGCCGGTAGTGGATGAGATGACAACGGCAGTAGCTGCGAAAATCAAAGAATTGAATGGCGACCAGACTGTCAGCGCAGCATTTATCGTTGGCGGTGGCGGTAAGATCCATGGTTATACGAAAATGCTTGCAGAGAAATTAGATCTTCCGGACGTACGAGTGGCACTGCGTGGTGAAGAAGTACTGCAGGAAGTGGTATTTGAACAGCAGGATATCAAGAAGGATCCATTGCTTGTTACACCGATTGGAATCTGTCTGAATTATTATGAACAGAGAAACGGATTTATTATGGTGCGTTTCAATGGAGAGCGCCTCAAATTATATGATAATGATGGATTAACGATCGTGGATGCCGCATTGCAGGCAGGTTTTCCGAATGAGGATCTTTTCCCGAAACGTGGACCGGAACTTACATTTTTTGTAAATGGAGCAAAACGTATCATTCGTGGAGAGCAGGGAGAGTCAGCAGCAGTTTATATGAATGACAGACCAACAAATCTCAATGCGGCATTAGAGCCGAATTGTGAGATTATCATTGAGCCATCTACGGCTGGCAAGCCGGCAACCTGCACATTAGATCAGTTAGAGGAATATACGACAGATTCCGTAGCCTTTGTGGTTAATGGAAATATTATAAGATGCCCGAAATTCTTAGAGGTCAACGGTAAATTAGAGTTTCCTTCCTACCAGATCCAGGAGGGAGACCAGGTAGAAACAAGAAGCTTTTACACAGTAGGCCAGCTTGCAGAATTTATGGATGTGGAAGTGAATGTGGAGCATGTGATTCTGGTAAACAACCGTCGTGCAACGCTCGACTCACTGATCTATGAAAACTTTACAATCGAGTGGACAGTGCGTTCCTATGGCAAACCGTCCTTTCAGCCGGTAGAGCAGGAAGAAGTTCAAACACCGACTGTCGGGGAATATAAGGAAGAAGAGATACCGGATATTGTGGACACGGAAATGAGCGCAGAGGCAGATGGCGCAGAAGTTCAGAATCCTGAAGTACACAATGCTGTGACTGCGGAGGATACAGACGATGCCGGCAATGCGGGCGCAAAAGAAAAGGATTCTGCAGTTACAGATGATGCCGCTACGGTAGAGGAGAGCAAAACGATTACAGACAGTACAGCAGGCGTTAATGGATCTGTTGCAGGAGAGAATGCAGCAGGCATGGATGAAACAGATGTAACAGAGGAGAATGCTGACGGCATGGCTGAAGCAGTGAAAAAAGTTACAGCAGAAGAAAACAGTTCGCCAGCTGCAGAGGAAGACGGCAGCATGGTTCTGGTATACATCAACGGCCAGCCGGTAAAACTTACCGGAAAACCACAGTATATATTTGTAGATATTTTTGATTTCTACGAATTTGATCTTACTGCCTCAAATGGCAGAGCAATCATTACCAATTTAAATGGTGAGAATGCATCGTATTCTGCGGTCTTAAAGACCGGAGATACAATCGAACTTAGATGGAAAGAGAATTAAAAAAATGGAATTATGCAGCATAGCAAGCGGCAGCAGTGGAAACTGTATCTGTGTGGGATCAGATGAAAATCATGTACTCATCGATGCGGGGATCAGTGGAAAACGAATTGAAAACGGACTCAATTCGATCGATTTGAAAACAGAAGAGATGCAGGGGGTTCTTGTAACTCATGAACACATCGATCATATTTCTGGACTTGGCGTGATCGCCAGGCGTTACGGACTTCCGATTTATGCCACGCAGGGTACGATAGATGCTATTTTAAATACAAAGTCAGTCGGCAAAATAGAGGAATCTTTATTTCATGCGATCACGCCGGATCAGCCTTTTGAAATCGGGGATCTTTTGATTGAACCGATTTCAATCTCACATGATGCGGCAGATCCGGTGGCCTATAAGATAAAAAATGAGGAGAAAACGGCGGCGGTAGTGACGGATCTTGGCACATATGATGAAAACATGATTGATAAAATAAAAAATCTGGATGTGCTTTTACTGGAAGCAAATCATGATGTACATATGCTGCAGGTTGGAAGTTATCCGTATCCGTTAAAACAGAGAATTCTTGGGAAAAAAGGACATCTCTCTAACGAACTGTCCGGTCAGCTTTTGGGAGAAGTGCTCCATGACCATTTCAATACGGTTATTTTAGGGCATCTCAGTAAGGAAAATAATTATGCAGAACTTGCATATGAGACTGTCCGGTTAGAGGTGACGATGGGAGAAAATCCATATAAAGGCGATGATTTCCCAATGTATGTGGCAAAGCGGGACGCGCCGTCGGAGAGAATCATTTTTTAGTTTATGATAATAGAATGTTCGCGAAACACGTATTCTATTATATATGACAATATTTTTTTACAGAGTGTGGCCGCTTATGAAGCTTAGTAGAAAAAGTTATAAATGTGCATCTATTTAACAGTGGAAATTATAAAACATGTATGATATGATGATTGATAATAGATTTGCGCTGATTTAGTAAAGCAGAAAAGTGAGGAGAGCAGAGATGGAGAACACAGCAGACAAGACAATTATTACAGTAGTGGGTAAAGATACGGTTGGTATCATTGCAAAAGTATGTACTTATCTTTCCGAAAATGGCGTCAATGTACTTGATATTTCACAGACAATCGTTTCCGGATATTTCAATATGATGATGATCGTTGACATGAATAAATCAACCAGATCATTTGTGGATTGTCAGAAAGATCTCGATGAGATCGGTGCACAGATCGGTGTATCCATCAAGTGCCAGAAAGCTGAGATTTTTGAAAAAATGCATCGTATTTAGAGAGGAAAGCGGCAATGATTAATATATTTGAAGTAAAAGAGACCAACAACATGGTGGAACATGAAAACCTTGATGTCCGCACCATTACGATCGGTATCAGCCTGCTTTCATGCATAGATTCCGATTTGAAAAAATTAAATGAGAACATTTATAACCGTATCACATCAGTTGCCAAAGATCTTGCAAAAGTTGCAGGGGAGATCGAAGCTGAATACGGTATCCCAATTGTCAACAAACGTATTTCCGTTACTCCGATTGCACTGATCGGTGGTGCAGCCTGCAAGACACCGGAAGATTTTGCAACGATCGCAGATACAATGGACCGTGCTGCAGAAGCAATCGGTGCAGATCTGATCGGCGGTTATTCCGCACTGGTATCAAAAGGCATGACAAAAGCAGATGAGATGCTGATCCGTTCTATCCCGATAGCACTTTGCCGGACGAATCGTGTCTGCAGTTCCGTAAACCTTGCGTCCACAAAGACCGGTATCAATATGGATGCGGTGCGTCTGATGGGAGAGATTTTGTTGGAGGTTGCAGAGCGCTCAAAAGACCGTGATTCTGTGGATTGTATGAAGCTGGTTGTATTCTGCAACGCACCGGATGACAACCCGTTTATGGCAGGAGCTTTCCACGGCGTGACAGAGGCTGATGCAGTGATCAACGTCGGAGTCAGCGGACCGGGTGTTGTCAAAACAGCACTTGAGAAAGTGCGCGGTGAGAATTTTGAGGTACTCTGCGAGACTATTAAAAAGACAGCATTTAAGGTAACCAGAGTTGGACAGCTAGTTGCCCAGGAAGCATCCAGACGTCTTTCGATTCCGTTTGGTATCATTGACCTCTCCCTTGCTCCGACTCCGGCCATCGGTGATTCCGTCGCAGATATCCTCTGCGAGATTGGTCTGGAATATGCAGGTGCACCGGGAACAACTGCAGCACTTGCCATGTTAAATGATCAGGTCAAAAAGGGCGGCGTTATGGCATCTTCCTATGTCGGCGGCTTAAGCGGCGCTTTCATTCCGGTCAGTGAGGATCAGGGAATGATCGATTCCGTACAGGCTGGTGCTATCACATTGGAAAAATTAGAGGCAATGACCTGTGTCTGCTCTGTGGGACTTGATATGATCGCAATTCCGGGAGATACCAAGGCAACCACGATCTCCGGTATGATCGCAGACGAGATGGCACTTGGTATGGTAAACCAGAAGACAACAGCTGCACGTCTGATCCCGGTAATTGGAAAAGGCGTTGGCGATACCGTAGAGTTTGGTGGTCTGTTCGGTTATGCGCCGATCATGCCGGTCAACAAATATTCCTGTGATGATTTTATTAACCGTACCGGAAGAATCCCGGCACCGATCCACAGCTTTAAAAACTAACTGCGCGGATCACTGGCAAACATGAAAGTGATTTTAATAAAAAATGCAGTGGAAACACTGGGATATTTTTCAGAACAGTTAGCAGAAACGTTTCAGGAGATGGGGAATGACACCTATTTTGTGGATTACGATGATCTGGTAAATACGGTAGATGGCATCAGCCGGTTTGCCGTGCCAGAGAAAACGGTACTGTGTACGTTTAATTTTATCGGACTTTCCGGGGAAGAGGTCTTTATCGAAGAGAACGGGCGTTATATCTGGGAAAACCAAGGTATCGCGTGCATCAATATCCTGGTGGATCATCCACTGTATTATCATTCAAAACTGGCAAAGCCTCCGGTGCCGGAAATGCGTGTTTTTTGTATTGACAGAGAACATGTGGCATACATGAAGCGCTTTTACCCGGCATTGCCGGTGGAGTTTCTGCCGCTGGCGGGAAACTGTATCTTAGAGCGGGAAGTACCTTCCCCAATAGAAGGCTGCCATGGGCAAAAACAGAAACATAAAAATATACCGTATCAGAAACGGAAATACGACATCGTATTTACCGGGAACTATACACCGGTGGAACACCTTTACCGGGAAATCGACAGGCAGGGTGCGGAATACCGGACATTTTATTATGAGATTCTGGAGGATATGAAAGCACATCCGGCGGTGTCCATCGACCGGATGTTAGAGGCACATATCAGAAAAGAACTGGGTGCAGTGCCGGATGAGGAGCTTCGCGCGGCGATCGCAGGAATGGTGTTCATCGATATCTGTATGCGGAGTTATTTCCGCGGGGAGATCATAAAATGTCTTGCGGAGCATAAAATCCCGGTACATGTGTTTGGCGCCAACTGGGAGAAATTAGACTGTAGCAGCCATGACTACATTATAAAAAACGGCAGGGAAGTGGATTCTGTGACCTGCGCGGAGGCAATCGCAGATGCAAGGATTTCTTTGAATGTCATGCCATGGTTTAAAGATGGAACGCACGACCGCGTATTTACGGCGATGCTGCAGCATACACTTTCGCTGACCGATGACAGCAGATATCTTCGGGAGAACTTTACGGATAAAAAAGAACTGGTTTTCTATTCGCTGGAGAAGCGTGAAGAACTGCCTGAACTGGTGAAAAAGCTTTTGGAAAAACCGGAGAAATGTATGGAAATCGCAGAGCGGGGATATGAGAGTGCTGTGCAGGAACATACATGGAAACAGAGGGCAGAAGCAATTTTGATGGATTTGGTAAAATGACCGCTTAACTTGTAATATGTACTCCTTTCACTGGAAGTCCAGTACAAGGGGGATATATTAGGTTGGGGCGGTTATTTTTATAAATAAATATATTAACAAAACTTATAAAATTAAGTAAATAAATTCATGACGCTAATAATTGTAAAAACAGGATCAAAATGATAAGATAAAGAAAAACAGCAAACCGCACACATGAAGGAGGAAATCATGGAGAAAATGTCATTAAAAAATGAACTTTCAGGCAATTCCTATCCTGGAAGAGGAATCATTATCGGAAAATCTGCAGACGGAAAACATGCCATCACTGCTTATTTTATTATGGGCAGAAGTGAGAACAGCAGAAACCGTGTTTTTGTTGAGGATGGAGAGGGAATCCGCACGCAGGCTTTTGATCCTTCCAAACTGACAGATCCGAGCCTGATTATCTATGCACCTGTCCGTGTGCTTGGCAATAAAACGATCGTGACAAACGGAGACCAGACTGACACAATTTACGAACTGATGGATAAACAGCAGACTTTTGAGCAGGCGCTGCGCACAAGAGAATTTGAGCCGGACGCTCCAAACTATACACCGAGAATCTCAGGTATTATGCACATTGAAAACGGAAAATTCAACTATGCAATGTCTATTTTAAAGAGCAACAACGGGGATCCGTCCTCCTGTAACCGTTATACATTTGCCTATGAGAATCCGAAAGCAGGTGAGGCTCATTTTATCCATACTTATATGGGAGATGGCAATCCGCTGCCAAGTTTTGAGGGAGAGCCGGTACCGGTTGCAATCGAGGGCGACATTGATGCGTTCACCTCATTTGTATGGGAAAACTTAAATGAGGACAACAAAGTTTCCTTATTTGTCCGTTATATTGATATTGCGACCGGAGCTTACGAGAGCAGAATCGTCAATAAAAATAAATAATCGGCATCAGGCTTGCAAGATGCGGCAAAGAAGCATGAATTTCACAGATCAATGAGAAATTTAAAGGAGAAATTATGAAAGAATTAGAATTAAAATATGGCTGTAACCCAAATCAGAAACCATCCAGAATCTATATGGAAAACGGCGAACTGCCGATCCAGGTATTGAACGGAAAACCAGGTTATATCAATTTTCTGGACGCATTTAACGGCTGGCAGTTAGTCAGTGAGTTAAAAAAGGCAACCGGACTTCCGGCAGCCACATCTTTTAAGCATGTATCACCGGCTGGTGCAGCAGTAGGACTTCCACTCAGCGATGTGGAGCGTAAGATTTACTGGGTTGACGATATGGATATGGAGTTTACACCGCTTGCAAATGCATATGCGAGAGCAAGAGGCGCAGACCGTATGTCATCTTTTGGTGATTTTATTTCTTTATCTGATGTCTGTGATAAGGCAACTGCAATGATCATCAAGAGAGAAGTTTCCGATGGTGTCATCGCGCCGGGCTACACAGATGAGGCATTAGAGATCTTAAAAGCAAAGAAAAAAGGCAATTATAACGTGATCCAGATCAATCCGGATTATGTGCCGGCACCGATCGAGCACAAAGAAGTATTCGGTATTACCTTTGAGCAGGGAAGAAATGAATTAGTGATTGATGAGCATTTCTTTGACAATGTGGTAACGGACAATAAGGAAATTCCGGATGCTGCAAAAAGAGATCTTGCAATCGCAATGATTACTTTAAAATACACACAGTCCAATTCTGTATGTTATGTCAAAGACGGACAGGCAATCGGTATCGGTGCTGGACAGCAGTCCCGTATCCACTGTACCAGACTTGCAGGCCAGAAGGCAGATAACTGGTGGCTGCGCCAGTCCCCGAAAGTGTTAGGACTGCAGTTCCTCGACAAGATCGGACGTGCTGACAGGGACAATGCGATCGACCTCTATATTGGTGAGGATTACATGGATGTCTTAGCTGACGGTGCATGGGAAAACATCTTTAAGGTAAAACCGGAGGTCTTTACCGCAGAGGAAAAACGTGCATGGTTAGATAAAAACACAAATGTGTCGCTTGGATCTGATGCATTCTTCCCATTTGGGGATAATATCGAGCGTGCACATAGAAGTGGTGTGGCATATGTGGCACAGCCGGGTGGTTCCATCCGTGATGACAATGTTATCGAAACCTGTAACAAATACAATATGGCAATGGCATTTACCGGAATCCGTCTGTTCCATCATTGATCAGACACGGATGATTTCTTTGCTGCATTCAGGACAGGAAAAACGATTTTTCGTTTTTCCTGTTTTTTGCTGTTCGTAGAGCTCAGAAGAAAAAATATCCTGTTTCAGCATCTGGTTTGCAGTTCCGTCAAGTGTGCGAAGGGCAAAGGAAAGTTTGGAAATGACGGGTACTTTTGCAGATTTTTTTAAGGCGGAGAGCAGGGCGGAAGCATCTTTGCGGAAACCGAGGATTCGCAGGTAAGGGATGTAATCAGTCTCCTTATATTGCTTCACATCCGTCTGGGTCATCTGAAGGATCAGATGCAGAAGGATCCGGTTCATGCGTGTGTAGGTGATATCGCGGCTCTTGTTTTGTGCACAAAACTGTGTGAAAGAGGAAAAATGATATCTGTTCTTTATTATGCGGTTTGCAATCTCCGGTGTCATATCATAGATATTTTCTAATTCCTTTTTGCTGCACGATAAGACCCGGTAGCCAAGAATGGAGGAAAAGTCATCAGCATCCATAAGTCTGCCGGATGTGATCTCCTTTTGAAACAGTGCAAAAGCCGGTTCCGGCATCGAAGATGCAATTTCCGAAAGATGTGACCGGCTGGAATGAATACTCTGTGAACCGTAATCTGCAGATGAAAAATGGAAAGTATGATCATCCGATGGTGTAACATTAGAAACTGCCGCGCGGATGGCAGAGGCAGAAGCTGTCGGTGTGTTGATCGTGGTATCATGATATCCGCTCCCCGCCCGCGGGATCAGGATTGGAGTCATGGCAGAATTACGCCGTTTCAGTGCCTTTAAATATTCGACCGCGAGGATGTTATTCGGAGTATCTAATATGGAAATGAGGAAATTCATTCCGGTGCTCTTAAAATAATCAGAAAGCGCAGCAGCTCTTGCAGCCGGAAATGCCAGTCCCTTTTTTAAATAAGAAGAAAGCGCAGATCTGTAAATGTCCGGTTCTTCTGCAAGAACACCGGCAATGCTCTTAAGCTGGGGGAGCTGGTCGGATTCTGCTCCAAAGCATATCCCGTCGATACAGCCCATTTTATCAAACAGGGTAACACCTGCCATGGCAAAATCCTCCGCGGAGGAGACTGCCCAGACAGCCGGGAGTTCGATGACAAGATCCGCACCACATAAAAGCGCCATTTCTGCCCTGCAATATTTATCGATGATGGCAGGGGCTCCTCTCTGGACAAAGTCACCGCTCATGGCGATGACGACAAAATCAGCATTTGTTTTTCGTTTTAACTCTGCAATCTGGTAGGCATGTCCGTTGTGGAAAGGGTTGTATTCTGCAATGATTCCGATTGTTTTCATAAGATACTCCATTTCTGACCATTTTTTGAAAATCCTGATTCCATCTGTATCTCAGGTTTGGGCGTAAGCACAGATTCTGCGTGTAACAGCATGATTACAGACTACCATACACAGATTTTTTTCGCAAATGTGAATGTCTGGGATTTGTTAAAAAAATAACGTTAAAATTCTGTCAACCTGTTTTTCATTTTGTACAAAAAATCTCACTTTAAACACCTTGTGCGAACAGAGTTAGAGGCGTATACTAAAGTTATATGCGGTTCGTATCGGTCGGACTGCCCATTTATCATTTATATAAGAAAAGAAAACTGCCATTCGAAAGCAGGCAGGGCATGGGAGGAAAATATGAACGTTTTAGTAGTAAACTGCGGAAGTTCTTCACTGAAATATCAGCTCATCGATTCTGACAGTGAAGCAGTATTAGCAAAAGGACTTTGCGAGAGAATCGGTATTGACGGAAGACTGGTATACCAGAAGACCGGATTAGACAAAGAGATCACAGAAGCAGCAATGCCGACGCACAAACAGGCAATCCAGATGGTACTGGATGCTCTTACAAACGAAAAAACAGGCGCTATCAAGAGCCTGAAAGAAGTAGATGCAATCGGACATCGTGTCGTACATGGTGGAGAAAAATTTGCAGCTTCTGCAGTGATCACAGATGAAATGATCGCAGCAGTAAAAGAGTGTAACGATCTTGCACCACTTCACAATCCTGCAAACCTGATCGGAATCCGTGCCTGCCAGGAATTAATGCCAAACGTGCCTATGGTTGGTGTATTTGATACAGCTTTCCATCAGACAATGCCTGCTAAAGCATATCTCTATGGACTTCCGCTTGACTTCTACAAGAAATATAAAGTAAGAAGATACGGTTTCCACGGAACATCCCACAGCTTCGTATCCAAGAGAGCTGTTGATTTCCTTGGCCTTGACAAAGACAACTCCAAAGTTATTGTTTGCCATCTTGGAAACGGATCTTCCATCAGTGCTGTTCAGAACGGCAAATGTGTAGATACAACTATGGGACTTACACCACTTGAGGGCGTTGTTATGGGAACTCGTTCCGGTAATATTGATCCGGCAATTGTTGAATTCATTGCAAAGAAAGAAAACCTTGACATCGCAGGTGTTATGAATGTGCTGAACAAGAAATCCGGTCTTCAGGGTATGTCCGGAGTCGGCAGTGATATGCGTGACATCAGAGCTGCTATCGCAGATGGAAACGAAGATGCTAAGAATGCTTATGATGTACTTTGCTATGGTATCGCTAAATTTGTTGGCGGTTATGTAGCAGCTATGAACGGTGTAGATGCCATCGTATTTACAGCAGGAATTGGTGAAAACAACGCACAGGTTCGTGCTCTGATCAGTCAGTATACAGGCTTCCTTGGCTGCGAGATCGATCTGGAAAAGAATAAGGCGGCAGTCGGTGTGGAGGCTGTTATTTCTACTCCGGAATCCAAAGTAACAGCCCTGGTGGTTCCGACCAATGAAGAGCTTGCCATTGCGCGGGAAACAGTTCGTCTGGTGAACGCGTAAGGGAAACGATAATTTGCAACAGGTACGGGCGTTGTCCTGCCGGGGAACCGACGGACAGCGCCCGTGGTAGAATGTATGGAAAAGATCATTGTACTGAAGGGGATTGCAGTCCCTTATGAACTGCAGCGGAAAAATATCAGGAGAATGAACCTGCGCGTCCACAGAGATGGGCGCGTTTTGGTTTCTGCGAGCAGAGATACAGCGCAGTGGGAAATAGAGGCGTTTCTTCTGGGAAATGCGGATTTTGTCCTGCAGAACCGGGAACGCTGTCTGAAGCTGATTGAAGCCGGAGATGGAATCAGCGCCGGGAAAAATCGACGCTATGAAGATGGGGATGTGCTCTATCAGTGTGGAAAAGCCTGCCGCCTTTGTGTTGTGGAGGGCAG
>OHZF01000195.1_pt1 | contig 27783 bp, 28 predicted proteins | sample 1580381 | NCBI WGS metagenome assembly OHZF01 (sample SAMEA3882556, study PRJEB24775) | human gut metagenome | biome: human-associated habitat; feature: intestine environment; material: feces | place: Netherlands | collected 2009/2010 | reverse complement strand
TGAGCTTAAAGATCTGTTTGCAATCTCTGATATTGTGCTTTCACGTGCAGGTGCTAATGCCATTTGTGAGCTTTTGGCACTCAAGAAGCCAAACATTCTTGTTCCGCTTCCAGCAGCCGTAAGCCGTGGTGATCAGATTCTGAACGCAAACTCCTTTAAAAAGCAAGGTTTTTCCTATGTACTTGAAGAAGAAAAGTTAAATGCTGATACACTGATGGCAGCTGTTCACGAAGTTTACAACAATCGTGATTCTTACAAAAAGGCGATGGCCACCAGCAATCAAAGCAATGGCGTAGATATTGTAATCAAGCTAATTAAAGAATTATCGTAAAAAAAAGGCAGAACTCCAATTGTGGAATCTGCCTTTTTTCTTGAAATCATGTCTTCTTTTTGTTTATAAAAAGCTGCTTTTCATGATGCGTAAAACCTTCAATAATAAAAGTTTCTTTTTAATCTTTAAGCGCTTCTCTTAATTTTGCTCCCTGCTTTTCGAGTTCCTCTCTCTTTGCTGGCTTCGGATCCCATGAAACCATGTCTTCTCCGCCTGCATATCTTGGAATCACATGCATATGGAAATGATGCACAGTCTGTCCAGCTACTTCGCCATTGTTCTGCACGATATTCAGGCCCTCGCAGCCAGTCTCTTCCTGTACCGCTTTCGCAACGTGGGTTGCAAGCGAAAATACCTTGCCTGCAGTCTCCTCATCAAGCTGGTAGATATTATCGTAGTGCTCCTTCGTCAGAATCAGCGCATGTCCCTGATTGGCTGGTGCCAGATCCAGAATTACACGGCACTCTGGTGTCTCATATACCGTTGCAGATGGAATCTCTCCATTTGCGATTTTACAAAATATGCAATCTCCCATTTTTTGTCCTCCTTGTTTGCAAAATTATTTTATCTATATTCTTATTTTGTCGTATTTTCTCGAATTTTTCAATACTGTTCTTGTTGATATTTGAAATTTCTGATGTTAATATTTTTTCGAGGTGATAATATGTGCAACGATACTACAGTCAGTAAATTGAAAAACGATTTTCATTATACACTTTCAAAATTTTCACATGAACTCCGGAATCCTCTGACTCTTATTAACAGCGGACTCCAGATGATCGCATCTGCACATCCTGAGGTCAAAGAATATGAGCACTGGGATGATGTTATGGATAATCTTGATTATGTAAAAGAACTTCTTGATGAACTTTCTGCATTTAATAATGCAGGCCATGTCAAAAGAGAAAACATTGACACCTGCAGCTACCTCCGAACGATCCTTTCATCCATAAAACCTACTCTGGATTATCTGGAGATCACACTTGAAACAGATATTCCGGATTCATTGCCATCGATGGCTCTTGACCGGATCCGTGTCCGGCAGATGCTTCTGAATCTTCTGAAAAACGCATGGGAAGCCGTTCCCATTCCCGGAGGAAAGATTTCTTTTTCTGCCATTCCGGAAAATTCCGGCATCCGCATTGATATCCGGGATAACGGATGTGGAATCTCAAAGGAACAGCAGGCTACGATATTTCAGCCATTTTTTACAACCAAAGAATCCGGGACCGGCCTTGGCCTTGCTGTTTCAAAACAGATCGCTCAGGCACACAGTGGAGACATCACGCTTGAGAGCGCTCCCGGTCAGGGAACTGTTTTCCATATTTTTCTGGGATGATAAAGAATTACAGCGATCAGGAAACCACTCAACAAACCGCCTATATGCGCTACGTTATCCACGCCTTCACTTGCAAATCCGAAATACAGTGAAAATGCGGCCATGATCAGCATCTGTCTGACAGTCAGATCCGCCACTCTTCCTCTGTGCCGTATGATCACATAGATCATACCGCCCATGACTGCAAAAACAGCTCCGGAAGCTCCTGCAGATAAAGAAGCGTTTCCTGCATACATATCAAAAAACAAAGAGAGCATATTTCCGCCCAGACCACCAAATATATAGATCAGAAAAAATTTTATCTTTCCTGTTACCGGTTCCAGCCTCTGGCCAAGTACAAACAGAACCAACATATTATTGATCAGATGCGGCGCACCAAAATGCAGAAACATACTGCTAAACATCCGATACCACTGTCCCTGTTCCAGGATCAGCGGTGCATAAGCAGCACCGCATTCCAGCATATGCTGCCCGTTCTCCGAGCCGCCGGTAAATTCCACCACAAGAAAGATCAGCGTATTTATGAGGATCAGTAAAACTGTCACAGGTTCTTTTTTTATTTCTTCCAATTCCGGCCTCTTTCCACAGCGGTTCCGGAAATATTTCCCATAACTCGCTGTTATAATCTGAAAATTCGAATTTATTTCATTATTTTAACAGATTTTCATCAGGCGGACAACCTACGGTCCTATACTAATACGATACAAAACCGGATTTTTCGCTCTGTTATTTCAAAAAAATATAACGGGCCTGTGCAAAATCAACTTCATCCTCATCCTCCAGCAAATAATCTTCTCCTGTTTTCAGAAGCTGTCCATTTACAGAAGTCCCATTTCTGGAGTTCAGATCTGCCAGATAATATGCCCCCTCCCTTTTCGGATCTTGGCATGGATCCTGCTGACAGTTGGTATATTGATCACTGCATCCGCCGCAGTTTCCAGTTTTCCGATCACTGTGATATCTTTTTCCAAATAAATGGTAGCCAATTCCCCCGGTTCCCGGCTTACTAATGTAGCAGGACCTTTGGATGCACTTGCCGAAAGAACTACTGTTTCACCAAATCCATCTAAAAAATCTTCCGCTTTTGTCGGGATATTTTTTTTGATCTTTTCCAGTTCTTTTCTGCTGTCACCGGCATTGCTCCCTGACAGCGTACCAGATTCTTTCTGATCTTCAGCATATACAGCTGCCTCTTTTTCCGCCGCACGATATTTCTGCTCAGGCACCAATGTCTCCTGTTTTTTCTTTTTCCCATGGATTTTTTTGATCAAAATATAGCTCAGCATCCCCAGTATCATTGCCGCAAGAACACACAAAAGAAAAATTTCTTTACTTATTCTTGGAATGTATCCGCCTGCCATTCCTGCTGTAATTCCCAGGAGGATCAGCAATGCAGCACCCAATCCTGCCACTGGCTTCCATATTTTGTTTGTTCTCTGATCCTGTGTTTCCGACGAAGTTTTTTTCTGTTTTACATTTTCGGATACACTGTCCCTTTCCCAGCTTTCCATCTGCCACAGATCATCTTCTTTTTCCTCCTCTGTCCTCTGTTTTCCTGCCTGGATCACCGTTTTCTTTTTTTCATATGAAGAAAAATCTTCCTCTTCACTATTGCATATTTTATATAATTCTTCCTTGATATATTCCAGATGAAAGCTGTCCTCCAGTGCACGTCTGTATACACTGTATCCCAGCATGACCGCTTTCCCGTCTTCATGATCCAGCTTTGGAAGGATATACTCCGCAAGACTCTGAAACTGTTTCTGTATCTCCCCGTGAAATCCCGGCAGATAACAAAACCGGACACTTTTTCTTTCCGCATCCAGATAAATATATTCCGGTTCCAGGATCAGCTGACAGGGATTCAAAAGATACTCGGACATTTCTTCCATGATCTGTATAAAGCCTCCCAATATCACCTGAAGTGACTCCAGATCCATCTTTTTTTCCTCAAAAAGCGCAGTCATGGAATGCCTGGAAGTTATATCATAATACACCATGAATTTTCCGTCGATTCCCTGTATCCGACACTGAAGAAGATCCGGCACAGCATTGGCCACGATCATTCTTACCTGGTAAGAATCTGTATCGATCCTCTCTTCTCCTGTCAGGATCAGATAATTATGATTCATATCTCTTTTATATTCCGTTCTCATTTTATGGCGTCACCTCTCCCAGCATATCCACAGTTCCTTTTACCTTGCGGATCCATCCCACAGGCCGCAGAGGCTTTGCCTTACCACTGACTTCCAGCTTCCATTTCTGCCCCAGGAACCCGGCAGGTACTTCCAGTCTGTAAGTTACTTTCACAGTTTTTCCTGCATTTGTCTGCATGCTCAGATTCTCTCCTCCCGGCAGCCCGATATCTCCCAGCATTCTACCCTGTATATCCGCCTTTTCATATATGTTCCCTTTCTTTTTATATCCTTCCATACTGCCGCTGACTGCTGCCTCGTAAGCTGCTGCAGTCAGCCAGGCTCTGTCATGTACAAAAAAATCCAGATACAGCACTCCGATCAGTATCATAAGCACCAGAGGCATGAGCAATGCAGCTTCTATGGTAAAGCTCCCCTTTTTTATTTTTCTCACAAAAATATCCCTCCCAAATATCCGATCAGCAGAAACGGTACAAAAGGAATTTCCTCACTTCGACTTTTTTTTAGCATAAGATACTCAATGCCGGAGTAGATTCCGCACAACAATAATGCCCCACAGAGGATCCCTGCCAGTTCTCCGGCTCCCAGCACAGAGCCCATTGTCAGTATCAGCAATCCGTCTCCAAATCCGACCATTCCTCCGCTGATCAAAGCGATCAAAATTATAAATACTCCGATTCCCATGGAAATAATCCCTGCCGGCCAGAGAAGCCCCTGCCTGATCCGCCACAGGATCCCGCCTGTCAGGAATATAAAGAGCACCGGTAAACAGATTTCTTTTTTTCGGATATCTGTCCAGGTATTAATTACAAGAAGTACAGTCATGCAAATTTTTACACTGCTCATGATCTCTCCCTTCAGCCACATCGTCCGCAGGCACTCATTTCACCGGAAACCTCAGTTTCTTTCACCATCCGTACAGATCGTTTCAATGCGCTGCAGCTTTCCCTGTTATGAAAACGGTTACTCTTTTTTGTGATATATACCACTCCGGCCGGTTCCTGCCCACGACTGCACAGCTCACAGGCCTGATACTTTTCTCCATATGCATTTTTTAAAGCTTTAACCGAAGAGCCTGATATCTGCTGAACAGACAGATTCAGATAACTGCACCCCAGTTTTCTGTGATACACACTTCCTGATTCTGTCACATACACCATAGGCTGGCTTTCCACTGTATCCTTTCCATTTTCGTATATCACACCATTCCACGTATGAACCTTTACCGTATTATGGAACCATATTTTAGGAAGCGGGATCAGACCGCCTATGGGCTGATAGGAATATACGTCCGGCAATGTGATCGTTTCTGTACCTGAACCGCCGGCACCATACGCATACATACCTGCTTCCTTTGCTTTCTGGCACAAGCCGGTCAGATGCTCCGTCTGTACCTTGTAAATATCCATAAAAGAAAGCAGCGTGAGCACTCCGAAAAAAAATAGAGGCAAAGCCATCGCAGTCTCCAGAGTGAGACTTGCTTTTTTCAGAAAGGTGCACAGGGATACTTTTCCAGAAAGCGTTTTCCGGCTTATCGGGGAAAGCAGGAAAAAAGCTCTTCGAGAGCGCCTTTCTCTTTTTTGATCCAGTCTGTTTATCTGATTTTTATCTTCTTTTTCTTTCTGAAAAAGCATCCCTGTACACCTCTCTTTCTATTCATACGCATACTGACGTGTAACTGTAAATATTTTCCGTCTGTTTGCTTTTACATCTGCAGACGCTTCCATGGCAGTGATGCAGTGATCCATCTGAAAACCCGGTCTTTTTCCCTTTTCACGTACAGAGCACTCGATCATGTCCATTCCTCTCAGAACTTTATCCTGTTTTCCTTTCGCCATAAGCAGAACCTGAAGATAATCCTCATAAGACATTCCATTCCCTGCATCCTTTCTTGAAGAATCCAGTTTGTCCAGGATATTGGGCAGATTACGCAAAGACAGCTGCCAGTCTGAGGAGTTTTTTATAAGAGGTACATGTCCTCCTGCAAAAAGTTCCCGGACATCCAGAATACTCTCCGCAAATGCCCAACAAAAGATCAGTGCCGCTTCGATCACTGCTGCCGCCGGTGGGATCAGAAAACCTGATGCAATCGCCAGCGCCAGTGTTTCGACCTGTATCCGTTTTCCACCATCTGAAAGCAGATACGCCATGTTAACCCCCTGACGGATCACCAGAAGTTTTCCTGCCACGGACTTCAGATTTTCCCGATCACTGTTCTTCCCTCCAAGAATATATTCCACCTGATAATTCAACCCCGCCGCTGCCGGTCTTCGATAATTTCCCAGTTTCTTTAGCAGATACTGTCCAAACAATATTCCGGACGTATACGAATTATCGGATCGTATATCCGTATCCAACATTAGTCCTGTCTGGAGCTTTCTTCCGGATGTAAGGCTTTTTCTGTCTGTAACCGCATCCGATATTCCCCGTTCGGATGGTACTACCAGATCAAGAAGTCCCATTTTACGGACTCTTCTGATGATTGGAATAGGATTTTCCACGCTTTCATCAACACCGCCGGTAAAATCATCCCCATTTCCTCCATTTCCTGCATCCGAAAAATCTCCCTGTTTTTTTTGTTGTTCCTGTTCTTTTTTTGCTTCTTCGCTCTTCTGCGCGGCGTCCGTAATAGCAGAATCATAGGAATCCAACGTTCCTTTATTTTCTGCCTGTTCTCCTTTTTTCTCTGCATCCTCTGTCTTCTTTTCCTGGTCCTTCAGTTTTCCGAGAAGAGTCTGTACCCCCTGGCTTCCCAGAGTTTCACGCATATACTGAACAGCCTGCTGGTAAAAAATCTCGCCTTTTCCGTCGCTCAGAAGCTGATAACCATTAAATCCGCCCTGGAGAAGCTCCAGTTTCTGACTGTTCTGTTTCAATACAGGTTTCATATAAGTCTGAAAATCATCATATACAGAAGCCATATCCAGTTCTTCTTTTCCACCTGCATACAGTGCAAACAGCTCATAATCTTCCAAAAGCGTTCGGTCATACTGTCCAAATAAGGAATATAAGCCAATATCCATACTGTTAAGTATCTGTGTCCTGGCAGCTGCCATGCGTACAGATTCAATGCTGGCACACACAAGAGAAAGAACCAGGCTCAAGATCAGAGCCAGAAAGATCGTAATGCTGCCTTTTTTCACATTTCCTGCCAAGGGGTACCTCTCCTTTCCAAAACGAAAATATCAGCAGATATCACCGTTTTTTCTTATTTTCAGATCGTATTGCTTTGTTTTGTGATTTTTGTAAGGATTTTTTTAACAAGTGCTGTAAGCTGTTCCTTAAAGATGATGACCAGACTGATCAGAACCACCAGAATCAGGATGATCTCCACAACACCCACCGCATCCTCTTCCATCGCAAATTCTTTTACATACTTCCACATATTTTCATTTGTCACCTCACATTTCCTTTCTCTGTTCTCCAGTCCTACCCTCCGTAAAAGGAAAGGCATGCCGGCAGCATGATCACCGCCATCACCACCAGGAGCATCAAGACCATCGGAAGAAGCAGTTTTGTTGCTGCTATATCTCCCAGCACTCTTGCTTTTCTTTTTCGCTCCTCCCAGGCTTCCACGGATTCCTTTTCCAGCAGATCGGCCAGATACCTGCTTCCTTTCTGGAGGTTCTGGATCAGTAGTGTTGACAGAGTTTTATACTTTACCTGTCCGCACCGTTCTCCAAATCTCCGGTAAGCCTCTGCTTCGGAAATCCCACTGTCCATCTCATAACAGGCTACTCGGATTTCTTCGTAAGCCTCACGTTTTTTACCATCTTCTCTCTTTCCGTAATCCAGTGCTATTTTCTGGAACGCTTTTCTGGCAGTTAAGCCTGCCTGCACCAGAAGGGTAAATTTCATGATCAGTCCTGGGTAATCCATCAGCATCTGTTCTCTTCTTTTTATCTGAGCATTCTGTTCTTCCCGTTTTTTTGCAATGACAGCTGCTGCCGCTGCTGCCAGACCAAGAGCTGAAAGCAGGTTTCCTGTTTTGTCTTTTGGCTGCTCCCATTCAAGATGTTTTCCATTCCATTCATCTGGAAGATAATAGTACTGCGGATCGTTTTTTTTCTGATTATATTGTACGATCATGTCCTGCAGCTCTTTCTCGCGCTGCTGTTCTTCGCTAAGTTCTATTTCCGGTTCTTCTTCGGATCCTTCTGTTTCTTTTTCCGGCACCTGCACATACAGGGAACCGGCTTCTTCTCCGTCTACAGATACTTTGAATTTCTCTTCATAAGCACCTGTCTCCTCTTTTTCCATACGGTATCCGGATGAATAAACCTTATCTCCGCCACTTTGAAATGTCAGGAGCATACCGATGATATTTCCGGTAAGCGCTATCCGTATAAACAGTTTCTTTTCTTCCGGATTTCCGGCTTCCGGAGGCAGCCGCCCCATTTTTCCTGCCAGAAACACCCCAAGGATCACCATAAATATCAAAATATGTATCCACATTATCCTCACCTACACTTCTATGTCTACAATCTTCACACCCAGCCAGTAAGACAAGCCATAGATCATCATGCAAACTGTCATGGCACAGATTCCGAAAGGATTCCCATAAAGTACATCCAAAAATCCCGGCGAAGTCAGTTTCAGATAGCAGATGATACCGGCCGGCATGATACTCATAACCATCTGTTCCGATTTCTTTGCGGCCAGCGTTGCCTCGATCTCTTTTTTTACCTCAATCTTATCACTAAGCATTCTGGCTACTTTCTGGATCACCTGCGTCATATCCCCGCCTGTTCTTTTTGCTGTATAAAATACTGCTGCAAAATTTTCAATATCTTCCACTCCGCTGCGTTTTCCCAGATCCAGGAACAGCTCTTCCACCGGAACACTCAGACGCAGCTGGCTTTCGATATACCGAAATTCATCTAGGATATCACTTCCCTTTTCATAAAGTCTCCCCAGATCCTTTACACTGGCACGCACCGCATTCTCCGCGGAATAGCCGGCCTGTACCGCCACATTCATGGCCGTCAGAGCATCCCGGAACTGGTAATTCAGCTCCCTCTGCTGCCGTACAGTGCATTTTTTCCTCTGCATTTTCAGAAAAAGCACTGGTATTGGAAGCATAAACAGCAACACAGGAAGGCTCTGATAAAACAGATAGTCGGCTGCAGCGCATACGGCAGCTCCCTCCAGAAGATACTTTGCGGTCTCCTTCCCCGTAAAATGATACATCCTGTAATCTTTCCTCGTAGATCTCCATTTCTGATTCTTTCCTTTCCGCTCTTTCATAGTCTGATTCCTGCCCGTTTCATTTTTTCACAATGCAAAAGTTCTCCGGTTTTTACAAGTCCCTTTCCTTCTTCCCAGCGATACAGCGGCCTGGTCTGGATCTCTCCGTTTTCAAATCCACATACTTCTGTGATTTCCAACAGCTTTCTGCTTTTATCCCGCATACGCCCGAGATGTACCAGAATGTCTACCCCGGAAGCGATCTGCCTTCGGATTGCTTCCAGGGGAAGATCGATCCCCATCAATGTCATCGTTTCAATTCTGGAAAGCATATCCTGACTGCTGTTTGCATGAAGTGTTGAAAGGCTTCCATCATGTCCCGTATTCATTGCCTTTATATGGACTCCCTATGTTCCCATCATGCAGAAATACAATATCTTTACTTAATATACACTGTATATAACGTTATTATCTTGCCATTCCACAGTTGCAAAAAGAAAAGAGCGCCTTTCACAGCCCTCTTTCATATCGACTTTCTCATTCATTTGTCATACTCAACAGTTTTACAACCAATGTCTCTAAACTTTTTCCCAAAAATGGGACAAAGTCTGGTATTGCACCAAATGCCATCCCAATTATTATCATTCGACCACATTCTCTTGCAGATTCCAATGCAAATCCATAACTCAAAACACCTGTCAGAATAAATATAATTGATAAAAAGTAAAGCAAAATATTTCCCAATATCATCGGAATTTTTAATAACCAGTGAATCAATGTCATTACTGCAAGAATTAAATATAAAAACACTTTTATTATGTACTTAACCAACATTTTTAATCCCTCCCTTTTTTATCTTTCCGGACAGCAAGAATCTTGCCATCCGGACTTCCATTTTTTTGCTATCCGGACTTCCACTTTTTTGCTATCCGGGCTGCAAAATTCTTGCTATCCAATACAGTTCATTATCCTTTCGTGTATATCATTTCCGTCAAAATCATCTCTTCTGCATCATGACAAAGGGTATTCATCCTCCTTGTCCATTCCATGTTGTCTTGCCTTTTTAATTCCTCTGTAATTCCTTCTTTCTCCATCATCTGTTTTACTAATTGTTCTTCTCTATCCCTTGCTTCTGCATCAATCTGATTCAAATGCTCGACAAGTTTTCCTTGTAACAACAATATTTGATATTTTGCCTTTCTGTGTTCCTGTAAATAGCTTTTACGAAGCATCCCATATTTCCCATAAGTTGGTTCGATATCTGTAAGTGCCAATTCTGGCAAATAATAATCACCACATAACATATAAGTAAGTCCATTTTTCTCATCATAAATTTCGTTCTGCATAAAATATTCTCCTTTTCTTCCTATAATTGGTCGTACATCTTCAACAGTGTTCCCTTTTTCATTTGACTATATTTCACCTGTAATTCTTCATATTTTTTCTGAAGACTTTCATATTCGTTTTTCGGAACACTATCGGATAGTTTCTGTTCTAAACTCTTAATACGTGCTTCCTGTGCTTTTGCAATAGCAGCGCTTTTAGGATTTTGCAATATCATTCCCTGTTGTTTTTCCTTCAATTCCATCATGACCTGTTTCACATTCGGATTATTATAGAAAAAACCTCTGGAAAGTCCTGTTAGTTTTGTAAGTTCAGCAACTGAAATTTTTATATTTTTTCTATACATTGTTTCAATAGCTGTTATTGCTGTTTCCGTCATTTCCGCACTTTTTTCTTTTGCCAGTGCTACCATTTTATCGTGTTTCTGCATTTTCCTTTTCCCTCCTGTATTGTGCTAATAATTCATTCATTTCATCTCGTACAGCCTTTGTATCCTCCGCTAATGCTTCGTTTCTTAACCGCCGATAATGTGGTATGGTTCGTGTATCCTTATGCCCCAACAGCCTTGCAATGCTATCATCATCTAATTTCATTTCTGTAAGTTTTACTCCAAAAGTATGTCTAAAACGATGTGTACGAAACTCAAAATAATTTCCCTTATCATCCCTGATATCATTTTCATAAATCATGATATTTACATGATATTTCAGCATTGAATCTGTATACAATTTTCCATTATCTTGCAGAAAAATATATTCTGAATCTGGATGCTCCTTTTCTGAAACTTCTATTGCTTTTCTAATCAATTCTGCCAGCTGATCGCTAACTGGTCTTTTGTATTTCCTTGTTTTCTGCTGGATAATAGTTATAAAATAATGTCCAGATTTCTCAGATAAGCAATCTCTTCGCAAAGTCAACGTATCCTCTATTCTTGTACCGAGCATCTGATGTATTATTAAACATCTGCCTAACTGGGGCTTTAATTTTGTTAATGCACAATTAAATCTCCTGATTTCTGCATCTGAATACGCTTCTGGTAAAGCGTTATCATATGCTCTGCAATCACTGGACAGAAAAAGGTTGCATATATTTTCTATTTCCAGTTCACGCCCTATTTCATCCAACAGATTATCCAAAACCGACAGCTCTGTCGTGTAACTGACTGATGTAAGACCGGTATCCGTTTTTATATAAACCAGATAATCTTCTATCATATCCCTGCTAATTTCTGTAAAGTGCTTTACTTCTGGGAATCGATCATACATGAAACTAGCAAACCGACGGAATCCATGCAATTCACCTTTTATACTACCCATTGCTTTTGTCTGGCAGTGGCTATACAATATTTTCTTTATTATCTCTTTAAATTCTTTCTGCCTGATCTCGCGAAAATCTAATCTATATCTTCCACGAATCGGATTACTCCTTGGCACAATATCCAACTTTCTCATATCCCATACATCTTTTTCATTTTCTGGAATATCTGCTGTTTTACATTTCACAACATACTCATAATACATTTTCAGAAAAGAAACCTGAGCGCTACTTTGCTGCTCAACATTCCGCCTATCCGGTCTATTTCTTCTAACGTACAGCGCCAATCCTTTTTTATATAAAAATGCTTTATAACTTCTCTCCAGTTCTTCCCATTTTTTATCAGTAATGCTGCTACAACTTGTACACTTCTCATTCAGAAATTCTTTCAACAGATCAAATCTGTAAATATCATTTACTACTGTTGATAATGACAAACGTCTACATCTATCATCGATATACCCATAAATCTCATCCTGTATCTTTTCATTATGAATCTCAGATATGTAGTACACCCTGTTTTCCTTCCATTTCAGCCCTGCCAACTGTTTTTCTGTAGCTTGTTGATAACAGTCATACGAAATCAAATTAATATTACCTTTCATCATCTTCTGCTCCTTTCAATTTAAATGACTGATTTTTAGAGAAATATTTATCTTCAGCCGATACAATACGTTCCGGCATGAAATCAATGTACTGTTTTGTCATATTCTCACTTGAATGTCCTAGATAATCTCGTACCCCTTGTATAGAAACTCCATTTCCGTACATTGAGGTTGCAAGGTTATGTCTGTAATCGTGTGCTCTAAAGATATAATCTCCGCAGGCAATCCCACGTGCCTTACACTCCCGAATCATCTGATTTGAAAATGTCTGTCCATTAAATGCACCACCCTTTTTATTTTTGAATAAATACTCCCCATTTTTTATTCCGTACTTTTTTTCATAATCGTTCACCAATCCAACCAATAAACTGGGAACAGGAATAACTTTTTCCCTCCGCATTTTGCTTTGATATATGCGCATCCAATTCTCATTGCCTTGTGAATAAAAGGCTCCCGATTTTATTGTACAAACCTCGCTTTTCCTAATTCCTGTGCAAAACAAAATCAAATACATCAACTGTAAATGCTCTGGGAATGCCGGCAGCTCCTTAATCAGATGAGCAATTGTTTTTTCTGGAACACTTCTTTCATTGTGTTCTGAAAAACCTTTTTTTAAAAATCGTTCCGGATAAAACTTCAACACTTCAATATTTTTCATTTTCAAAAACTGTAGAAATGTATGCATATGTGTGATATATCGGTTAAAAGTAGAATACTTAATATCGGACTTATCCAAAACAGACACATAATCCTCTATATCTTGTATCTCCAGTTCAGTTACTTTCTTACTCTGTCCATCCAGATATTTTAAAAATTGTGAAATAAAACTTATTGTATTTCGGATATTTGATAAAGACAGATCCGATATCCCGACCAAATATTTTGCGTATAATTGTAAATACCAACGATTTTCTTTTTCGTAAATATTAATAAATGAAAGGCTTTTAACAGGTGAACTGGCATTGATTCTTGATTTATCAAACTGAAACCTATCCATATACCAGATACACGCTTGCCAATTTGTCTCTGAATCTGTTAGAAATAACGTTCTTCTCGCAAACTCAACAATCTTAGTAGCCTGTTTTTTTATAATTTCCGACTCTTTGTTTAAATACAGATAAAATCTGTTTTCATCTGCCTGTTCCATTTCTTCAATATCATCTATTCCGTACTTATTGCAAAACCGTATAAGTGCTTTTAATGGTTCTAAAAAATATCTTCGATGTCTTTGTACCTTATCCATATTCAGAATTTCACACAGCAATATTTTTGTCTGTCGCACCAACTGTGATGAATGTATCCTCGTTAAGTCCCATAACAAATCATTCTTATCGACCACCTGACGAAAAGATTGTGCTTTCTTCTTATTGGGGACATACAGCAAAAACAATTTGTCTTGCTTAAAAAACTCCTGTTCTACAAAGAAGGGATTTCCTTGTGAATAGACATCCGGCATATTTTCTATTTTTAAACGATCAAATAAGCTCATTAATTCCGCTTTATATTTTTCTGAAATATCCTCTTTTTCAAGAGAATCCATATACATTTTTCTCGTTTCATAGTTAATATCTGCAGTACACTGTATATCTGTATACTGGAAAAATTTGTATAACCGGTTATAGTATTTTGCTTCTCCATTCGTAACTAAAGATATTTCTTCCTTTAATTTCTCGGATATTTTTTCCTGATATAACTTCGGAACAATTTTTAATACTGCCAAGGTAATCCCTCCTTCCTTTTACAGAAAATCTGCAATTTGGTATAAATCTTCATTATTTGAGTAGTATTGATCTGTCGCTTCTATCAATCGTTCATTATTTTCACCCAAGTATTTAATGGTAGTTTCAACTTTCTTATGCCCCAGGGCAAAACGAATATCATTCAAATCCCATCCTTCTTTTCTTCTTTCCTCCGCAAAATAGTGTCGGAGCTGATGCGGATGGGAATTGATATCCGTTTTTTTGGATAGCCTTTTCAACATGCTATACACAGAATCCGCATCTAATGGCTCTCCTTTGTTTTTTCCAGTCAATTTTGTAAATAGATACTCCGAGTTCATCAGACTTTTTCGGTTATCAGAAATGTACTTAACCAAGAACTCAAAAGTTGTATTACTTAACAAAGCCATTCTATATTCTGCATTTTTTGCTCTTGCCAAGTTGGTATTGGATTCACGATACCTTACCCGAACCGTCCTTCTTTCAAAATCAATATCTTCGGTATAATGGATTCCAAGAATTTCCCCTAATCTAAGACCAGTTTCTGCCATCATTGCTATCAGCAATCGATCTCTATCATTCGAACAGGCATTTATCAGCTCCTGTATTTCTTCGGATGTTATTTCTTCCAGATTAGGTTCTTCTTCTTTGAAGAAACCTTTAAACGAATTCACTGCATTTTGATGATTTACTCCCATACTGTCAAAATACGATACTTTTTTTACTCGTAAGACTTTAAGCATTGGCAAAACATCTTCCAGTGCCAAAAACTGGTAGTATCTGAAGACTGCACCAAGATACATATTGCAGGTCTTATTGCTCGTCTGTGTATTATGCTCAGTATGCTTTCCACTCTTAACCCAATACAAGAAATCAATAAAATGTTTATTCTGCTCTGAATAGGATAGCAATGTAATCTCATCCAATCCTATCGTTTGCTCCTGCAGAAAATTGTAATAATATGAAAGTGCGAAAGCTGCGGATTTTACAGTATTCGGAGAAGCATTAATCTGATCCAGATGCTTCAAATACTTTGATGGAAGGATTTCAATTTCTTCAATATCAGAAATAATCAAAAAACGTGGTCTATTATCTTTCAAAATCGAAACAACCCTATATTTCAATCCACAGCCCTCCTTCCTTTCTTTTTGATTCGTTTGACTTCTTTGACTTCTTGATTTACATTATACACAAAGATGTCAAAATGTCAATTACGTTTTTGACTTCTTTGACTTTTAATGGGATATCAATAAAGCATTTTTTGATTTCTTTATGTTTTAAATTGATTTTTAGGGATATAATTGATAAGATAAAATACAAGAAGTCAATTTATACAAAGTCAAAGAAGTCAAGAGGAGATTTGAATGAACGAATTTATATCAAATTCAGGCACACTAATAAATCCTGACAGCGTTTACGATCAGGAAAGATTCATCAATATACTTCAAATCATTTTACAGAAAAAAACACAAAAAGAATTATCTGAACAAACAGGCTTAAATAATGCAACCATTTCACGAATGCTCAACGGTGCCCGATCTGGAAGACCATATAAAAGCACTATTGATAAAATTGCAAAAGCCATTGATGATCCAGAACTTATCCAAGAATTATATGATGCAACGGGATATTCTTCTAAAAAAATACGGGAACGAAAAAAGATAATTGCAGACAATGGATTTTCTTTGGATCTCTCTACTGTTCAGGTGCATGAAAAGTTTTTTTCTACCTTAATGCGTGGACTTTCCATGATGACAAGTCTGCATAAAGTTGAATGGACAATAAAATCTGGAACGCCCAGATCATACGATTATTTAATTGAATTAAAAGAGGGAAATATAGATTATTGGTATATTAGATATGTAGATAGAATTACTTCTGATGAAGAAAGGAAAAAAGCCTTAACTGCCATTTATGGAGAATTTGCAAAATTGAAATTGGGCGGAAAAATCAAAGTTTCTTGCGCCACTCCTTCTTACGAAGATTATGATTATTTTGTTACAATTCCACCATACCAATTAAATACAAATGCTTCAATTATATATTTTGATTCTGAACTCGAAAGATTTGCAGACGAAACCTTTTTAGAGACAGCTTTACCACTTAAAGAAAATATTCCTGTTAAGGATTTTTGTAATCTTACCGAATCACTGATACTATAACTTTTTGATTTTATCACAGAGAGAGTTGCTTATGGCTCTCTCTTTTTTTAACGCTTCCTCCTCCCATATTCTAACTCATTATGGCAAATCATTTTCTAAAGCAAGATCCACCTGTGTTTAACAATATTGTCTTTCATCACAATATTCTCTCATCAGGTTTTCATCTTGCTGGGGATTCCCCAAACCCATTTTTCTATTTATGCCGAGGTCTCAGTACACACTAGAGCAAGATCCACCCCGGTAATACCATATCGCTATTTTAGCAATATGATATTTTCCGGACGTAGGATTCTTGCTGAGGATTGTGCTCCCCAGTTCCTCACATTCAGCATAAATATACACTTGGTTCCCCGAATTTTTCCGGTCACAACACAGGGATATAAAATAGACTAAATATCTCTATATCCCTGTGAAATCACTATGTGATTTTAAAAACAGCAAGGACAGGAAGTGTGGATACACTTCCGCAAAATTGCCAATTTCGGAGCCATATCCAAAATTGAAAAATACATAAAAATCAAAAATCCGATACCTTACTCGATATCCAAATTTATAATTTTTTCAGATTACAAAAAAACCAATATGAAAATTTTACAAATTTTGTAATACCTGTAAAATTCCCATATTGGTTTTCATTCATCTTTTATGGATTTGGAATATTCTATGTTTTCAAATATTTTACTTTGAGCAAAAAACAGCTCTATAAACTTTTATCATTGCATTTTCTGGTATAATTTCATCAACTCTCCCACACAATCTGCTTCCGTCATTTTTGTACTAAAGCCATACGCAGCCATAACAGCTTTATCATTTGCAGTATGTGCTCGCCGTAACTCGGCTGGCATTGTTAAAGGATCATATAAAGCCGCAAGATTACTATTAGGATATAATGTTCTTGCTTTCAAAATTTCCTGTGCCGATTTTTCAATTTGTTCCCGATTCTTCTCCGTTACTACAGGCCACGGGAAATTGTTATACACTATTGTGTTTGAATAACTATAATCACTTTTTAATCTTCCACACACTGCTCGCATCCATGCCATATGAACATTCGACATCAATACACCAAATTCATAAAATGATGCATTTGGCATAGTGAATAATTTGTCTCCCGGAATAATTTCACCATCTAAATAATCCATTGGAATATATCTACGATTCTGAGAAGAAACTTTGGGAATCGCAATATATTGATTTTTATGTTCAAGTATTGATGCAAATAAAGTTGGATTCTCAGCCGCTTTTTTTGTGTTCGCTCTTGTACTACTAAGTCTAAATTCACGTACTTTATTCACCCGTTCTAATATCATCGGACATTTTTTTAATAATCCAGGATCAGCTCCAACAAGCCAAATACAATATCTCGGCTTTCGATCAATAAAATCTTTTCCCATCATATAATGTCTAAAAAACGGAGAAGCTTGTGGTTCTTTTTCCAAAAACTCTTCCTTTTCCTCTTCCGTCAATATTAAAAATCCACCATCAATTGCTTGCCCACCTAATGCTATTTCAGGAACATTACACAATGGTTTCATTCTTTTTTCAATGAATATATTTTCTGCATCAAGCAAATATCCATTAATATTATTCGCCGGAATTGCGTTCTCACCTGAATAAATTATTTTCTGCTTATTATTTACAGCTCTGCTAAAGCCAACAATTACACAATGAACATGCGCTTTTATTGACGCTTCACTATCCCATATAAATGTTCTGTATGCAAAATCAATATGTACACCTGATTCAAAAAGCGGTTTCCAGAGAATCGAAACACTTTCTCCCTGTGTAATTGAATTAGTTGATACCAATGCTGCTCTGATATTATAATTTCCCATATAGTCAGCTGCTTTTTTATACCAGCAACTAACATAATCAAGATTTCCTATACTCTTCCATCCTTCAAATATCTTCTCAACATCTTCCTTCTGCTCCGACGCCATCCAACGTGCTCCTACAAATGGCGGATTTCCCATTATAAACGATAATTTTTCTGCAGGAATTACATCATTCCAATCAATTCTTAATGCATTTCCTTCTGTGATATTTACATATGTCTTTAAAGGAAGAAAATCATCATTAAATCCATACACAATATTTTTCGTTTCTTCCAACATTTGAGATTCTGCAATCCATAAAGCCGTTTTTGCAACTGTAACTGCAAAATCGTTAATCTCTATTCCATAAAATTGCTGAATAGAAACTCTAATTGGATTATTTACCTCTACCAATGTCATTTGTCCGCCAACTTTTTCCTTTATCACCTCATTCTCCAAACGACGAAGCGACAGGTATGTTTCTGTAAGGAAATTTCCGGAACCACACGCAGGATCAAAAAATGTAAGTGATGCCAATTTATTTTGGAATTCTTCCAATTTTTTATCTCTGGTACGCTTCACTTGAATTGCTCTAATACTATCAAATTCCTTTTGCAAATCTTCCAAAAAAAGCGGACTAATAACTTTATGAATATTTTCAATAGATGTATAATGCATTCCTCCTGAACGTCTGGTCTCAGGATTTAATGTAGATTCAAATACCGCTCCAAATATAGTTGGAGAAATATCACTCCAATCAAAATCTTCTGACGTTTTTGTAAGAAGTAATTCTTTAATTTCCTCTGTAAAAGGTGGTATCTCAATAGTTTCATCAGCAAATAACCCACCATTTACATACGGGAACTGAGCAAGTTCTTCCTCCAAATACTCGTCTCGCTCTGATACAGGTGTATCCAATATCTTAAATAATTCTATTAAAGCTCTCCGGCAATCCTTTACTTCATATGTTTCCAAATAATCATGGAACATATTTCTCTTTCCAAAAATACCAGCATCTTCTGCATACAAGCAAAAAACAATTCGCACACATAAAGCATTCAGGCTCTTTAGTTTATGCTCTCTTTTTTCTTTCTGCTCAAATGTTTCATCCTTTTCCTTAATATCTGGTATACGATATTGTTTTAAAAACGCATCATAAAGAAGCCCAACAATACCTCCTGCTTTTATTGATACTTCCATTTCATGCGATATTGTCTTTACTTCCTTTTTCACCAAGAAGTCCAACAATGGATATTTGCTTTGTAATTCATCTAAAGCAATCTTTGTCGGTTCTGGCTGTTTCTGGTTCATATCATAAATCCAAATTTCAGCAAAATTTGAAGTAACAATCCACCGAGCTCTTTCATCAAAAGTCAGCTTCCCATTATATCTGTCTGCCTGTTCAAATGGAGTAAGATCAACATCTCCTGAATTCCTGATTTTCTGATCCAATGCTTTTCCAAGACTCTTCTGTTCAATAATTACTCGTGTTTCAGGAATATATACATCAATACGTTTTGTATTTCCATCAATTACAACTTTCTTTTCAAAGTTCAAACGTTCTGTCACATTATCCATTCCCAAAACATTCGTCAATAAATCAATCCAATAAGAACGTCCATCTTCATCTTCTTTCCCTTTTCCCATCCATCGGTTTACAAATTGACGGGCAGCCTCTCTTTGTTCTGCATCTGTCATGCTTTTTCCTCCTAAATAATCGTACATTCACAAATCTTTCTCCGACTATTTTTACATATCATATCCACAGTATATCATAAAATTATTACAGAACAGCATTCATATATCATTATTTGTATTTTGTCTACACACAAGGAACTTCTACCGCCAAATCATAATAATATTGATACATGATCATGTTATCTTTTGCTTCTATATACACTCTCTGAGCTTCTTTCATCAAGTTATTCCAAATATCTTTCCATTCACTAGGAGCCGAATCTAAAAACCACATATTATTAAATGACATTTCTATCGTCCCCCATAAATCATCTTCTTTACGCTCAGTTTTTATATTCATCTGCATATTTCGGGCAATTTCCAATGCATCTTTTTGTAAAAAAGTGAATTTCACTACTTTTTGAGGATCTGGAACTTTCTTAAAACGACGCATATGAGCTTCTGCCTTTTTTATAATTGTTTCCAATTGTTCATCATGCCATTTTTTATCCTCTAGTATCTCTTCTTCTGACATTTGCGCTTTTTCTGCATTAATTTCTCTTTGCATTTCTTCCAATTCACGCTGTGCAATATCATAATATTTCTTTTCAATCACCATAATCTCCCAACTCCATAAAAAAAGAAACAGTCAACATTTTCGTTACAACTGTTTCCTTTATTTTTGAAGTCCCCGGAGCATTTGTATCACTACATTCTGTTCTTTTTCATCAAGATTATTCCAAATATTCAGAACCTCTTGTTGTGATTCTGATAAGCTTACTGGAACATCCATTCCGGCAAAGAATTGTGCCATTGTTACTCCCAGTGCATCACATATCTTTTCTACAGTAGGCATAGTGGGTAAACTTTCTTTAGCAATAATTTTTCCAATCGAAGATTGAGATATACCAGTCAATTGTGACAGCCGATATTTACTCATATCACGTTTTTTACATAAAGCTATAATATTGTCCGCAATATAATCCTCTGTACGCAAGTAAATACACCTCTTTCCGATAGTAGTTACCTTAATTGTAACTAGAAATCCGAAAAAATATTAGAGATGTATCTTACAAGTATTTACTAAGGGAAACAGTAGTATTAAAACAAAAAAAATAGAACTATATAAAGTTGTATTCCATTAATGTCAGCTTATTATCTAAATGCTCATATTCTCTTTGTATTTCTTCAATTTTATCATATAGTTTCAGCACTGTCGAACCCTTTATCATTTTATTTTCTTGGCACATCTGCCGGAATTTTTTTTGTACTCCCCGCAGTATTCTTCCTTTTTCCTCTAATTCCTCCAGTGTTTTGATTTCCTCTTTATCTGCCATGTATTTTCCTCCCAGACATAATTTTTAATACATAAATGATAACCCTTTTTTCGCTGTTGTTCAATTACAACTCATCGCCTTTTTCTCCCATCAATCGACAATCTTCTTTTTGCTATATACATATGATATACTTCTCTTTATACAACCAATTGCTGTTGTGTAGCTCACCATTTTTTCTATCTACAACACAAAAAAGTCAAGTTGTGATGGAAAGGAGGTGAGGACATGGAAATAAATTATGCACTTATAGGCAAACGTATAAGAGAAACCCGCAAACAACGAGGATTATCTGCCGAGGAGCTGGCTGAAATTGCTGATCTTTCTACTGTTTATATAAGCTATATAGAAAATGCCAAGCGTAAACCCAGTTTAGAATCTTTAATCAAAATTAGCAACGCACTTGAAATTACTATTGATGAATTACTCTATGGGAACTTGTTATACAATCCTACTGAATATCAAACTGACATTGATTTATTAATGGCAGATTGTACCAGCACTGAAAAACGTTACATATTCGAGGTTCTTTCAGCCATAAAGAACATTTTACGAATCAATGATTGGCATCTATCCTCAAAACACAATTACGATGCTGATAACCTGAATGATTATTAAATCATTCAATAACAATCAAATATCTATTTCTACATAAACCATCCGTTAATCACTTAACCGATGGTTTATGTCTTTTTCAATCCAAAAATTCTATGATAGTTATATCAACTATAAAGGATGTCGCTATTGATGAAAGAAAGTGAAGAACGAAGCAGTAATATTAATGAACAGAAAGCCAGAATCCGGCAAAGATACAAAGGTATTGATCCAGAAGAACTGGAAGTAATTCCGGCACTTCCACCAGAGGATATTTTTAAAACAGAAAAAAAACTACGAGTAGCTGTATATGCAAGGGTATCTACGGATGATCCACGCCAAACATCCTCATATGAATTGCAGAAAAATCATTATCAGGATGTAGTAAATAAAAATCCGAATTGGATGCTTGTAGAAATATATGCCGACGAAGGCATTTCCGGCACTTCGCTTCAACATAGAGATGCATTCAAAAAAATGATTGAAGATTGTGAAGCCGGAAAAATTGATTTAATCATAACAAAAAGTGTATCCCGATTTGCAAGAAACGTTGTTGACTGTATCCGATATGTACGAGAGCTTTCTTCACTCCGTCCACCCGTCGGTGTATTTTTTGAAACAGAGCATTTAAATACTCTTGATCCCAAAAGCGAAATGATTCTGTCATTCATGTCAACACTTGCGCAGGAAGAAAGTCATACCAAAAGTGAAATTATGAATTCTTCCATTGAAATGCGTTTTCGTCGGGGAATATTCCTTACACCTCCTCTGCTCGGATATGACCAAGACGAAAATGGAGATCTTGTAATCAATCCACATGAAGCTAAAATTGTGCAGCTTATTTTTTATATGTATCTGAATGGAAGCAGTACTCAACAAATTGCTGATTCTTTGACAGAACTCGGTTGTAAAACAAAAAAGAATAATGATGTCTGGTCATCCAGTACCATACTACAAATCCTTCAAAATGAACGCCATTGTGGGGATGTTCTGGCGAGAAAAACATGGACTCCAAATTATCTTGACCATAAATCAAGGAAAAACAATCAAGACCGTAATCAATACAGAAAAGTCGGACATCACGAAGCTATTATCTCCCGAGATGATTTCATAGCTGTTCAAAAATTAATTACAAATGCGAAATATGGAAATAAAGAGATTTTACCAGAATTACATGTGATACAAGAAGGCTCTCTAAGTGGATTTATAAGCATTAATCCAAGATGGTCTGGATTTAAAGCCAGAGACTACTTTGAAGCATCTCAAAGCGTCCTTAAACCGGCAAATATGAATGTACCTGATACAATTACTGCTTCCGCCGGTTCCTTCGATTTAAGAGACTATGAAGTTGCCAGAGGACAATTTTTCTCCTCTGTTGGTCGGATTTCTGTTTCTTTTTCATATAAACAGATCTCTTTTAACAAAGATGCTATACGGAAATTTCCAAACATAAAATTTGTCGAACTGCTAATACACCCAAGCTCAAAACTACTTGCTATCCGACCATGTTCCTCTGAAACAAAAAATAAAGTGCAGTGGTCACGTCTCAAAGATGGTCAACTTATTCCAAAACCAATTTCCGGCGCTGCATTTTTGCCAACATTATACGAGATATTTAAATGGGACAAAAAATGCAAATATAGAATATTAGGAGTTGCCCACCAAAAAGACAATGAAAATGTCCTTATTTTCAACATGGACGATACAGAAATACGAATACCGACAAATACCAACGACGTATCCGCCCCCAACAATAACACGCCTGATACAATATCTGATTCTAAGAGTGTGTTAGCTTATCCTGCCGACTGGATGAATAGCTTCGGTAATAATTACTATACTCAGTCTCAAGCGCCAGAATTAACAGAATTTACAGCGGACAAAAACTGGCAGACTGCTTCAGAAAGTAAACCTTATAAAGAACCCGAGCTACAAACCACTCCCAAAGAAACCATTATACAAAATATAAAGAATATTATTACAGAAATTAAAGGAGACACCCAATGAGCGAGCAACCTATAAATCAATGGAATATGACTACAGAACCTTCTGATATGATGAAAATCAACACACCTATGCCAATAACAGTCGCACCCAGCCCCTCAAATCAAATGGAAGTCATTGACGATGATTCTTTCAGCTATGACGGTTATCAAGTTGTACGTGGCGAATTCTTCGCTCATATTTACGAACCTTCGTTTACGTTTAATAACTACAAGGTATCTGTAAATACCGCCTGCATAAAAAAACTACCCGATGTCGAATATGTGCAAATATTAGTCAATCCCATTGAAAAAAAACTGGCTGTCCGTCCCTGTCGAGAAGAAGAAAAAGACTCTTTTCGTTGGTGTTCCTCTGGAAAAAAGCGTTCGCCAAAACAAATCACCTGTCGAATTTTCTTTGCTAAAGTGATATCTCTCATGGACTGGAATCCTAATTATCGGTACAAGATTCTCGGCAAACTAATTCGTTCTGGCAATGAAATACTGTTCATTTTCGATTTAACTTCACCTGAAATATTTCCTCGTACACTAAAAGACAATGGAACTGTAACCACTGCTAGGACACCTTCTTATCCTGAAGAATGGAAGAATCAGTTCGGTATTCCAGTGGAAGAACATCAAAAATCAATGCAAGTCAATATATTTGAAGGCTACGCAGTATTTGACATACAAGAAAAGAAGAAGGCAACTGATAAATCCATAGAAAAAGCAAAAGAACCATCAACAACAGAAAGTGAGGAAAAATCCTATGAACAACAAACACTCTTCCCATCCACTAATATGTATTGACTTTAAAAAGAATCGTATACGAATCCACCGCAATACACTCCGTCAAATTGGTAACCCAGAATATATTCAACTTCTTGTTAATCCTGATCAAAAAATGATAGGTATAAAGGCTAGTTGTGCAGAGGATAAATTGGCACATAAAGTTAAGGATTATTTTGTCATCAATGGTAACAGTTATGAATTGTACAGCCGAGAATTACTATATTCACTTTCCCAGCTTAACCTTTCTTGGGAGAAATTTAACATTTTTCGTTTAGAAGGCAATATTTACCCAGATAAGAAAATAGCTCTATTTTCCATGGATAACATCATCACAAAACTGCCACAAACAGAATTCAAATCAGAAATAATGGGAGATGAGTATGCGCAATTATAGTATATATACATTAAAAACAAAACTAGAATTCACCAATTTGTATCAATATCTCAGTGAAAAAGATTATAAACAACTTGAACAACAGATATTATGTCATTCCTATCACACCCCAATCTGCACATGGAATGGTATTGTCATTAATGGTATAGAAGCGTATGAATTATTTCGTAAACACAGTATTCCTTTCCGAATAAAAAGACTCCATTTTTCCAGTAAAGAAGATGTAATTTCATGGATATGTACTGACCAACTTAAACGAGAGGATTTAACCAATATCAATAAAAAATACCTGATTGGGAAAAAATATGATGCTGAAAAAATTTTAGTTTCAAGACAACTTTCATCTACGAATAAATCTCATATTTCCGGTGCAAGCATCGCAGCGAAAAAAATATCCGAAGAATGTAATGTAGCAATGGCTACCGTTTACAAATATTCTGCTTACAGTAGTGCACTAGATATAATTGATGAAAAAGTTCCCGATTTTGTCAAACGAGTTCGTTCTGGTCAGCTCTGGATTTCCCAAGCTAATATTATTGAGCTTTCAGGATTATCAAAAGAGCAGCTTTTAAGCCTAAATAACTACCTTCTTGCCGAAAAGATAGAACATCTCAGTTATCATGATATGAAAAGGGAATTACTATGGAATAATTACGCCAAACCGATGTTAAGGAAAGAATCTTCCGTTTCTATTCCTTCAATACGCAACCTGCCACAATTTGATCCAGATGCGGAAATTGCAAGTCTTACATTGACGATTCCCTCGTGGAACAGTTCTATCGAAAGAGTATTAAAAGTTTCAGATTTTAAAATTGCATCTGATACAGCAAAATATAAGCTTAAATATCAGCTTATGTGCCTAATATCAACCACAAATAATATTTTAAAAAAATTGGAGGAAATATAATTATGGATGGAAATACCGAAGATTTACAAAAGTTTGTTCCCCAAGTGCATTTTGAGCAAATACCTATTAAAAATTTATGTTCAAATCAAGATTATCAACGTAATCTTTCCATCAAACACGTTCAGCGTGCTGCAGCTAATTTTGACCTTTATCAGATAAACCCTGTAAAAGTAAGTAGACGTGATGGGATAAATTATGTGTTCAACGGACAACACACTATAGAGATTGTTGCTCTCGTCTCTGGATCAAGAGAAACTCCTGTCTGGTGTATGGTTTATGATGATCTTGTTTACACCCAAGAAGCAGATATTTTTGCAAATCAGATGAAATATGTCAAATCGTTATTACCTTATGAAATATTCATGGCTAATATTGAAGCTGGTAATGATAGAGAACTTATTATTCGTGACCTTGTTGAATCATATGATCTCACTATTACTTCTTCCTCTCGCCCCGGAGGTATATGTGCTGTATCCACTTTAATTAATATCTATGAAAAATATGGTTTTCACACTCTTGATCGTGTTTTACGCCTTTGTGTTGCCACATGGGAAGGTGCGCCTATGTCCTTTAGTTCCAATATGCTTAATGCTATTGCCCGTCTGGATAATGCTTATGGAGAAACAATGAAAGATGACACCTTTAAAGAAAAAGTTGGGCGTGTCTCTGTCAGAGAAATCAGTCGTACTGCCAGAGAACGTCGTGCCGGTTCATTAGGATTCGCAGAAGCTCTTTTACTAGAATACAATAAAAAATCCAAGTATTCACTTCCTTTTGAGAAATTATACACTCATAAAACACCCAAAAAAAGAGAACCATCAACTGAAGATGAATCCGGTCAAAGTTCCACTCCAGAAGGTCAGTTAGATTTATTTTCTACGGATCAGGAGAATACTCAGGCTCTGCCAAACGAATAGCGCAGAGCCTTCAGCCTTTATTCTATCCATACTTTCAAAAGAACACCCTGCTTTAAGGCTCTCTTTCATGCAATCACTATTTTATCTTATCCCAAATTCATCATCCGCTCCATCCGCCACCTTATATATGAATACCCATTCCAAATATTTGCTTTTACCGGATACTCTTTCCTGTAAACAAATACAGTGTGATATTTAACAAAATGTATTCTACACCAATTATGTATATCTTTCATATATATGTTATTTATACCATTCACCCACTGTTCTAAAGACCATATGTCTTTATCTAACACTAACTCCATTATGAACAGTACATTATAATATTGAATGACACCTACTCTCTTCCTTTCCTCTATTAACCTTTTACACAATAACCTATACTTAATGTTCATATCGTTCCTATGTCTCTCCCTTTAATCTATATTTTCCATCCTTATATACGTTATATATATAATTATTATATAGTACATATAAGGCTCTGCAGCATATCCACTGCCTCTCCTCCACGGACTTCCCCTACAATTATCCTGTCCGGCCTCATTCGAAGGGCTGACCGGATCAGATCTCGGATCGTTACTGACACCGCGCCCGCCATATTGGCCATTTTTGCCTCCAGACATACCAGGTTATCAATTCCCCGGATCTTAAGCTCCGCATTATCTTCAATGGTGATCAGGCGCTCATCTTTTGGAATATATTCTGTAACAGCTCCAAGGAATGTTGTTTTTCCACTGCCTGTACCTCCACCGATCACAATAGAATATCTTGCCTGAACAAGTTTTTTTAAAAACTGTGCACATTCTTCGGTGATGCTTCCAAAAGCGATCAGTTTTTCCATTGTGATAGGATCATCCGGAAAACGACGGATCGTCAGGATCGGACCATTCAGAGCAACCGGATAAACCACTGCATTCACACGTGCTCCGTTTTCCAGCCTTGCATCTACAATGGGCATGGACTCGTTGACAACCCGGTTACAGCGCCCTACGATCTGCTGGATCACATCCTCCAGCTTCTCTTCTGACGTGAAGACCTTATTCCATCTGGTCAGTTTTCCTCCCCGTTCCACAAAAATATGATCCGGACCATTTACCATGATCTCCGTAACACTTTCATCATCGATCAGTTCCTGCAGAACATCCAGCTTGCGCACAGAACAGAACAGCTCCTGTCTGAGCTCTACTTTCTCCTTCAGTGAAAGAAACAGTTCCCT
>OHZF01000175.1_pt1 | contig 30144 bp, 20 predicted proteins | sample 1580381 | NCBI WGS metagenome assembly OHZF01 (sample SAMEA3882556, study PRJEB24775) | human gut metagenome | biome: human-associated habitat; feature: intestine environment; material: feces | place: Netherlands | collected 2009/2010 | reverse complement strand
TTCGACACCCGCACGCGCAGCTTCAAGCCGCTGCCGCAGCCCATCGCCCAGAACACCACACTGTGCAACGCCGACATCGACTACATACACCCCTACGGCAACAACGGCCTGCTGCTGAACACCGCCAGACACGGCATGTTCTACTACAACCCAGCCACCGGCAGCGTGACCCGCCAAGACGAGAACGGATTCCCCTTCGAGATGCCCCGCTTCCGAATCAGCCGGATGTTCACCGACTCGCAGCAGAACCTGTGGATAGGCTCCGTGGACCAGGGGTACACCGTGTGCTACCACTACAAGGAGCGGTTCAACAACGACAACTACCTGCGCTCCGAGCTGAACAACAAGTCCGTGGTGTCGCTAAGCGCCGGCAAGGACCACAAGCTGTGGATTTCCACCCTGATGGACGGCATCTACGTATATGACACGAAGAGCAGCGAAATCAGGCACATCGACCCCGAAACGTTCTGCGAGCAAGAGAAACAGAAAGCCATCTACGCGAACCAGCTGATGGTGGACAGCGACAACAACCTATGGATGACCATCACCAACAATGAAGTGCTGAAAGCCCGCTACACGCCCGACGGGCAGCTGAAGATAGAGGAACGGCACCGGATTTTCCTGCCCATGTCCATCGCCCAGTCGCCCGACGGAACCATCTGGATAGGCACCGCCACGGTCAACGTCTATGCCCTGCGCCCCGGCAAGAAGGAATTCGAGGCGATGAAGCTCTTCGAGGGGTTCACCTTCGTGCCCGGCCTGGCGATGATGGATAACCGCCGGCTGATGGTGACGGGCTTCTACCAACCCATCAAGCATATCGACATCGAAAACCTGGAGACGGGCACGGCGGACATCTCGGAAGAGGACCTGAAAGCCTGCATACGCCGCTCCGTATTCGTCCCCACGGCCTTGTACAAAGACACGTACGGCATTCTCTGGATAGGTACCGTAGGCAACGGGCTGATGTGCTACCATCCCGAAACGGGACGGATGACACCCATGCCCGGCACCTCCTGCCTCGACATATCGGGCATCGAGGAAGACCTGCAAGGCAACCTCTGGATAAGCACCCAATACGGACTGAGCAAATATGACCGGACAGCCGGACGCTTCACCAACTATTATGCCGCCGACGGCATAGGCGGAAACCAGTTCTACGACCGCGCCTCGTGCCGTCTGCCCGACGGGACGCTGGCATTCGGCGGCACGCACGGGCTCACGCTCTTCAACCCCATCGACGTGCCCATCAAGCGCAACATCCCGCTGCTGTTCAGCGACCTGAAGATACACAACAAGCTGATACGTCCGCAATTGCACGGAGAAACCATCGGCAAGCACCTCTCCTACTGCCCCGACATACACCTGGAGCACGACCAGAACAGTTTCAGCATCTCCTTCTCTGCCCTGAACTACAGCGAGTACGGACGAGTGCACTACCAATACCACCTGGAGGGTTTCGACAACTACTGGGTAGACGCCCGCAACAACCACGAGGCCTACTACGCCAACCTGCCTGCCGGAGAGTATGTGTTCCACGTGAAAATCACCAACAACGACCGGAGCATCGTGGAGGCCGAGAACTCCATCCGCATCCGCGTATATCCGGCCCCCTGGCGCACGTGGTGGGCCTACTGCATCTACTTCTTGTTGGCAACCGCCCTCGCCCTTCTCTTCCTGCGTGCCCTGCTCCGCGTCCGCGCCGAAAAGGAGGCCGCCCGCCGCGCCCGCCTGGAGAAAGAGCAGGAGCAACGGGTGAACCGGATGAACATGAGCTTCTTCGCCAACGTCTCGCACGAGTTCCGCACACCGCTCACCATGATTTCCGGTCCCGTGAACCAGCTCTGCGCCAATCCGCGGATAGAGGGTGCGGACAAGAACCTGCTGCACATCGTGCAACGCAGCGTGAACCGCATGCTGAGGCTCGTCAACCAGATGATGGACTTCAACAAGCTGGAGAACGACACCCTGCGCCTGCAAGTGAAGCGCGCCGACCTCATCGCCTGCCTGCAACGCCAGGTGGGCATCTTCCGGGTGAACGCCGACGACAAGGGCATCGACCTGAACACCTACGGACTGGAAGACACCTTCCTGATGTGGCTGGACGAGGACAAGGTGGAAAAGATATTCAACAACCTAATGTCCAATGCCCTGAAGTTCACGCCCCAAGGCGGTAAAATCAGTGTCGGCTTCGACGTAATAGACCGTGAGAAAGCCGCGCGGCTCTTCGGCCTGTCCGCCGACGGGCGCATCACGCAGTACGTCAAAGTGTCCGTGGCCAACACGGGACAGAGCATCCCCGAAGACAAGATAGAGAAGATATTCGAACGCTATTACCAGATAGGCAACCAAGCCGAAGGTACCTACAACTGGGGAACGGGCATCGGCCTGTACTACGCCCGCAGCCTGGCCGTACTGCACCACGGGCAACTGAAAGCCAGCCAGTCCGAAGAGGGAAGCGGCGCCGTGTTCACCTTCGTCCTGCCCGTGAACGACGCCGCGTATGCCGAAGACGAACGGGCAACGGAACAGAGCAACCAGTCGGAAGCCTTCCCGCTGGCCGCCGCCTCGCAGCCTGCCGAGAACAAGACCGGCACCGACGAGAAGCAACCCACCCTGCTGGTGGTGGACGACGACACCGAAGTGGCACACTACCTGCGCACCCTCCTCTCCGCCCACTACAAGGTAATCTGCCGCTTCAATGCCGACGATGCGCTGAAGGCGCTGCATGAGGAGTCACCCGACCTGGTTCTGAGTGACGTGGTGATGCCCGGCAAGGACGGTTACCAGTTCTGCCGGGAGATAAAGGAAGACTTGCAGCTCTGCCACCTGCCCGTGATTCTGGTTACGGCCAAAGCCACCGTGGAAAACCAGGTGGAAGGGCTGGACACGGGAGCCGACGCCTACGTGACCAAGCCTTTCGACCCTACCTACCTGCTGGCGCTCGTCAAGTCGTTGCTCAAGAACCGCGAGAAAGCGCGCACCATGCTGGGAAAGGCCACGCAGACGGACAAAATAGAAGAGAACATCCTCTCCCCACAAGACAACGTCTTCATGACCGAACTCTACCACCTGATGGAGAGCGAGCTCTCCAACCCCGAACTGGACATTGCCCGCATGACCGAACTGCTGAGAATATCACGCACCAAGTTCTACTATAAAGTAAAAGGACTGACCGGCGAAAGCCCCAGCACCTTCTTCAAGACCTACAAGCTGAACCGTGCCGCCGAACTGATAACGGAAGGGAAACATACCGTCTCGGAAATTGCGGACATGACGGGATTCAGCACGCTGTCCCACTTCTCGAAGAGCTTCAAGAAGCAGTTCGGAGTAAGTCCGAGCGAATACGGCAAATAGAAGGACGGGCTACTTGGCTTGTTGTATGAGGGTTATGCCTTTCAGGAGTGAAGGTATAACCCTCATGCTTTTAACAGCCGGCCCTTGTATGCACGAGATGCACATCTCACACAACACGAGATGCACATCTCGAGATACATGAGATGCACATCTCGTGCATACAAGGACTACGCCTTAAAGTGAGAGAGGAATAGCCATGTGTGTTACCGGGCTTCCGGAATATTAGTCGAATCATATACAATCATCGCCCGGCCTTCGGCCAACTTCCTCGCAGTGGGAGGCATCTTGATGAAATAGTTGGAATAAGGTTCCGAACCTTCCTGGTCTCCATTCATCAGCCTGTGGGAAATACGTATCATCGTCTGAATATAGGCCAGCGGCAAAGAAGATTTCAGATAAGGATAATGTCCGCACCAGATATCCTTGATGTGCCCTTCCTTCATGAGCTTTTCCATACGGCAACACGACTCATGGAAAGTGGCGATGGGAGACATCGGCACACACTGCAGCCATACTTCACCCGAGCCGAACGCATCACCCGAATAACAGTCTCCGTTTGCCTTGTCCAGGAGTACCACCGAGCCGGGCGTATGCCCGGGCATCCATGCCACTTCCAGCTTGCGTCCACCCAAGTCGAACACTTGTCCTTCTTCCATATAGAGGAATTCTCCTTGATAATCCGCCGCATGCTGGGGCACCAGCACCGTATCGGCCCGATGCATCCATACTTTATCGAAATACTTGATGCAGCCGGCATGGTCGGGGTGCATGTGGGTGACGATTACTTCCAGCGGTTTCCCGGTTATCTGTCCCACAATCTTATCCAAATCCGCACAACGCGTGCCGGTATCAATCAGCACGGCCTTGTCTTCGCCCTCTATCAGATACATGGTAGTATAGTCCCAAGTGGAAAATACCCAAGTCTTCTCTTTCAACAAGGAAACCTCTACCTCTTCATTCTTGAATACCGTTTGCGCCCCTATAGCCATACAAACAAACAGCAGGGCAAATATCACTAAGTTTCTTTTCATGTTTTTCTTCTTTATATAGTTAAACCGAATTGTGAATTTCTCAAGATAAATCAATAACCGGGATTCTGTTTCAGGTTGCTGTTCACCTCCAATTCATTTTCAGGAAACGGCAGCCACTCGTCGCGATTGGGAGTCCAACCCGCCAACGACTTTTCATTATCGACATAGGTGGTTTTGGTCGTATAACGGGCGTTGTAGATGCCTGCCGCCGTAGTGAGGTCATTATTCGGGTCAGGTACAATCTGGAAAGTCGGTAACTTTTTCCCTTTATCCGCCAATACCGCCGGAGCATCCCCCCAACGCTTCAGGTCCTGGAAGCGCATGCCTTCCATAGCAAGTTCCAAGCGGCGCTCCAGCTTTATATCGGAAAGCGTCACATGACTCTTTCTGGGAAGACGGGCCCTGTCGCGCACTCTGCCCAGATATTCGTCGGCACCGGCTTGGTCTCCCGCCTGGAGGCAAGCCTCGGCAGCCATCAGCAACACATCCGCATATCTGATGACCGGAGTATTGCTCTGGTTTCCACACCAATACCCTACAAATTCGTCATCGGTGCTTGCCAGCCATTTCAGACGGAAATAGCCTTCGCTGGCATATTTGTTGGTAGTCGTGTTCACCGCAATGTTCATGGCAATCACCTGCTCCCAGGTCCTGATCCAGGCATTCAAGCGATACCCGTCGGCACCCTCCTCAGCCACAAAGGCATCGTACAAAGACTTCGACGGATTGAAGTAGCTGTAACCGCTGGTAGTGTTGAACTTATAGTGCATGGACGCTTCCGGACCGGCTATAAAGCCATAGCCGAATCCCCAATTGGCCAAGATGCCGAACCAGCCCTCCTGAGAATACATGTTGGAAGGGTCGTAATGGCGCACACACTCCAGCACATACTCCTTGCAGCCTGCAGAGGCCGGATGATAGAATGTGCTGACATCGGCTATCAAATCATATTTGCCGGAAGAAATGACCTTCTCCAACTCACTTTTGGCATCGGCATATTTCTCCTGATACAGATAAATCTTTCCCAACAAGCAGCGGGCAGCCTCCAACGTGGCGCGGGTTCCCCCGTCCCTGTCTTCCAAACTCGTTTTCGAAGTGAGTTTCCCGGAAGTTATAGCTTCCGTAAGGTCTGTCTCCATGAATTTCCACAACTGTTCGGCAGTGGAGTTGGGCACCTTATACTCTTCCGAATTCTTCAATACCCTATCTACCAAAGGAGGAGTCCCCCACAAAGTGGTCAACTCGAAATAGCAGATGGCTCTGAAGAATTTGGCCTCGGCAATGTTTCTTGCCTTCACTTCACTTTCAGCGGCATCGAACCGCTCAATCACCAGATTGGCCAGATAAATCGTGGCATACAACCTCTTATAATAGTTTTCCACCCAACCGTTCGTGGCCACTATCGCACTTTCGTATATCTCCTGCGCATACACCTGGTCGGAGCGGGCACCACCCGAATTGAAATCGTCTGCCAAGAAATTTTTCAGGAAGAAACCGTTGGCATACTGCGAGGCTTTCTCACCACGCCCGGAATAAGCATTCCGCCAGGACGCATAGACAGCAGCGATGGCAGACTCACACTGTTCATCCGTCTGATAATAATTCTCTTCATTCTCTACACCTTTCTGGGGAATATCCAGCAAATCGACATCGCATGCGGAAAATGTAAGTGCACACGCCAACAGTCCGGACAAGATATATTTTCTTTTCATATTTCTTCTATTTATTATTTAAAATGTAACTGATAAACCGAACACCACCTTCTTCGTTGTGGGATAATTTCCGTAATCCACGCCCATACCGCTGGTAGCCGTGGAGGAAACCTCCGGGTCGAGTCCCGGATACTTGGTGAACAAGAAGAAATTATCCAACGAGGCATATACTCTCAGCTTGTCGACCAGGAACTTCTTCGTAACCGTCCGGGGCAACGTATATCCCAGCTGTATCTGCTTGATGCGGAAATAAGAGCCGTCAAAAATATAAGCATCGGACAAGCCATACTTGTCTGCATTCGTATTCTGCGGCCGTGCAAACTTACGGCTGGTAGTCCCGTCCGCCGTCCAGCGCTGGTCGTACATCTCCTTCAGCGTATAGGATATGGAGTTATAACTGTAGGACATGAATACGTCATTGCCCACGGAGCCGTTGCCGAAAATCAGAAAATCAAAATTCTTGTAGTTGGCGGTCAACGTGATTCCATATGTGAAGTCCGGCATCGGTTTACCAATCATCGCCTTGTCACTGGCATCAATGGTACCGTCACCCGTATTATCCCTGAATACGGGATTGCCCTTGTCATCCAGATGATCGACCTGATAGCCTCTGAAATACCACACCGGATAGCCTACCTCGAATGCGGAGAACGAACCGTTCGAAGCCATTGTAGTGGCGCCTTCTATGCGTCCGCCGCTGACATGCGGATCCAGATAAGTGACCTCGTTCTTCAAAGTGGCCAGATTGGCGGTCACAGAATAGTTGAAATCACCGGCTTTGTCTTTCCATCCGGCCTCAAACTCAAAACCCTTATTCGTCACATTACCGGCATTCATCGGAGCCGATGAGTTTCCCGCCTCATAAGGAATGACAATGTTGGAAACAATCAAGTCTTTTGTCTTCTTCTGATACCAGTCCATACCAAACGAGAAGCGGTCGTTGAAAGCGCGCAAATCCATACCCAAATCCAGCTGTTCGGAGGTTTCCCACTTCAAGTCAGGATTATAGAGCTGCGAAGGTTTGGCAGAAGTGACATATTTCATCGCCGTATTGCTGAAAGAGTACCCGGCAGCCGAAGTCACCAGGGAATTGGAATACTTGTAACCGCTCAGATTGCTTGTGCTGCCATTCTGCCCCCAGCTTGCACGCAACTTCAGGAATGTGAGAGGGGTATTGTTCTTTTCCGTGAAAAAGCGCTCGTTGGAAATGACCCAACCGGCTGATACCGACGGGAAATAGCCCCAGCGATTGGTACCCGGAAGCACGGAAGTATCGGCTGCATCGGCACGCATGGCCGCTTGCAGCATATAGCGGTTCTGGTAATCGTAAGCCAAACGGCCGAAATAGGACAGCTTACGATTAATCAGATTATAACCGGCGGTACTCTTCACGGCATCTCCGGCAGGATACGAAACGTCGGCATACAAAGGATCGTGCTTGGCAGTCTTGTCTACACCGGCAGAAACATAAGTGAAGTTATTCTCGCTGTAGGACATACCCAGCATGGCAGACACATGATGCTTGTCCCACAAATCCGTACTATAATTCACAAAGTTCTCCCACTGATAATAGGTAGTAGAGGAGTTGGAGCGGCTGGCCCCGTTCTTATCCTTATTATTGGCGGAAGCCGAACCGTAATAGAGATTGTTATACTGATAAGTGTTTGCGTTCAGTTCCCTGTAACCCAGCCGGGTAGTAAACACAAATCCTTTGAAAGGAGTCAGGTTGGCATAGAGCGTTCCCATCAGACTGTTGCCGAAGTTTTTCTTGTCGCTCATGCGGATGGCTACCATAGGATGTATCTGTTCCATAGAACCCAGACAGCTGTAATAATCGCCCTTGTCATTGCGCAGCAAAGTAAAGCCGTTGGCAATCAATGCCTCCATTTGTTTAGGAAGCGCATCGGCTGCATACGTGTCCGCATAATAAGGAGCCATGGTCATCACGGTAGCAATCATACTGGAATATGAATTGCCCGCACTACCGTCATTGATGGATTTCTGCGTATATTTTGCATAATTGGCAGTAACACCTACCTTCAACCAAGGTTTAATGTTATAGTCGGCATTCAGCATGACGGAAAGCCGCTTGTAGGTATCCTTGTTTTCACGAAGAATACCATTGTCATACAGATTGTTTAATGACAGGAAGAAAGAGCCCTTGTCATTCGCTCCCTGAAAGTTGACCGTATGATGGGAGGATGGCGAAGCATTAAAAGCCACATCATACCAATCGGTAGTCGATACACCGTCCCATGTGCCGCTGGTAATAAGCTCCTGGATATTATCATCTGTAAAAGTAGGGTCTTGCTCCTTCTTTTGCAATAAAGCTTCTTGTGAATTAATCAGCTTGGGACGTTGCGCCAGGCTACTGATGGAATATTGAAAGTCGTAGGAAATGCTGCTGGTTCCTTTGCTTCCGCTCTTTGTGGTAATAAGCACTACGCCATTACCGGCCTGCGCACCATAAATGGCAGCGGATGCGGCATCTTTCAGGACTTCCATGCTTTTTATATTATTAGGATCCACAGCACTCAAGTCGGATACTATCAATCCGTCTACCACATAGAGGGGATCGGAAGTACCATTCGATGAAAAACCACGGACACGAATGGTAGGCGAAGCACCCGGTTGCGAAGTTGTGGATATCAGTTGTACACCGGCTGTCTTGCCCTGCAGGGCTTCTTCCACCCGGGTAATAGAGCGGTTCTGGATGTCTTCTGCCTTCACGGAAGAAATGGCGCCTGTCAGGTCGCTCTTCTTCTGTACACCATAGCCCACCACTACCACTTCATCCAGCGTCCGGGTGTCTTCTTTCATCGTTATATTCATTCTCTCTGATACGGCTTTCAGTTCTTGTGTCACATATCCGATGTACGAATAGACAATGACGGCACCTTGCTTTACCTTTAAGGAATAATTTCCCTCCATATTCGTAATCACTCCATTAGAGGTGCCCTTTTCAAGTACACTCACACCAATCATCGGTTCTCCCAAATCATCTGTAATCCGTCCCGATATCATCATCGGACTTTGCGCCAGCATAAAAGGTATTCCCACCCAAAGGAACAGCCAGAATGCCATCAGCTTTCTTTTAAAGTTGTTTTCCATAATGCTTAAATAATTAGATTTGTTAATAAAAAAGCTACATTCACTTATTGTAGGATTTCCGATACAATTTTATCAAAAGAGGAGATAAGAGGATATTGAGAAAATACAAAAACATTTCCTATATGTTCAGATATTGTTTCTTGTACGTTCAAAAGATTATCAATATGTTCAAAACATGCCATACAGCATATTCCAAGCGAAAAAATCACTGTTACAGCAAATATCACCTACTTATTTTCTTTCTACTTTTGTCTGCTCCATTGTAAAAAAACACTCTCCGCGGAACATACCTTAATACACTTCATATATGAAAAAAATCATTCTTTCCCTCATAGCTTTATCTGCAATAGCGGTGTCTTCGTGCCAACCGACAACCGCCAAAGCAGAAGCGGAAAAACAGGATGTTTATAGAATTTCGGCAACCATTTCCAACCAAAACATTACGGATTTCCAAGAAGACGCGCAAGGCTATATCTGGATAGGAACCACACGAGGACTGAACAGATTCAACGCACACGAATACCGGCAATATTACAGTTCCAACGACTCACTGCAACTGCCCGGAGATAGAATCCAGGATATTTTCATGGACTCACGCAAACGCTTATGGATAGCGACAACCAACGGAACATGCCGATATACCGACCAAGACAACTTCTGCCAGATACCCATAAACGTGCCCTATAATAATAGGAACGGACATCAGTTCATAGAAAGCAAGGATGGAAAAATCTTCCTAAACATGGTGGTACATCTCTGCGTCTATAACCCTGAAACAGACACTTTCAACCGTATTTTCATCAACTTTGACCCGGACAAGACCTATAAACAGACCTGCTACATAGATAACAACAACTGTCTGTGGGCCGTCAACCCCGTATCCATCCGATGCTACGACTCCCGAAACATGCAACTGACAGACTCCATACCCATGCCGCAGAAGATTACCTACTCTTACATGCACAACCATACCTCCCTATGGCTGGCAAGCAAGAACCGACTCTTCATATTCGATACCGAAAGCAAAAGATTCAAAACGACTCCCGAAGCAATAAGTAATCATCCCATCTTATCGAAAGCCGCCATCACCTATATACACCCGTACGACAAGAACAGGCTACTGATTTGCACGCAAAAGCATACGTTCCTTTACAACCACATAGAAAACACCGTCATACATGAAAAGGAAAACGGATTTCCATTTGAAGTCCCGCAACATGGCATCAAATGCATGTACACCGACTCGCACAAGAATCTGTGGATAGGCTCGCCGGACCAAGGCTATACCGTACGCTATCATTATAAGGAGCGTTTCAACAGCAACAATTATCTGCGTTCGTTCTTCCATCAAAAATCCATCATAGCCCTCGATGCCGACTCCTGCAACTTGTATATATCCACCCTGAAAGACGGAATGTATATCTACAACCTGAATACCAAGCATATAGAAGCTGTGAATATCAGTAGAATCCTACCTGCACAAAACACAGAAAATATAATTGTCAGACACATCTATCACGACAAAGACCGGCACATCTGGCTTGCCACCAATACCAATCAAGTCATAAAATGCGTGCTCGAGTCTAATCAATTAAAAGCAACGAGTATTTTTTCCGTCCCTTCCGTACTGTGCATAACGCAAGACCGTAACGGAACAATATGGGCAGGCAGCTTCAGCCAGGCAATATATGCCCTGAAAAAAGGTGAAAAGGTATTCACACCCGTATCACTTTATCCCCAGTCATTTTTCACCTTTACTCCTACCCTACGTCCCCTCTCCAATGGAGAAGTATGGATTGCCTCCTTTGCCAACAAGATTCGTTCAATAAATCCGGATACATGGAAAATCCGGATACCGGACATCTCGAGGGCAGACAGCCTGGCCTGCATACGCCGTTCTAAATTTATCCCTTCCGTATTATACGAAGACAGCCAAGGAGATATCTGGATTGGAACCTCCCATAACGGTCTTTTACGATATACTTCGCAGAATCATAAATTATCTCCCATATCCGGCATTGGCTGCACAGAGATTTGCAGCATCGAAGAAGATATGCAAGGGAACCTATGGATATCCACATTATACGGATTAAGTAAATATGAGCGCCGGACCAATCAAATCAGCAACTACTATGCAAGCGACGGTATCGGCGGCAATCAATTCTACGACCGTGCATCCTGCCGACTTTCAAACGGAACCTTAGTATTCGGCGGCACTCACGGAATGACATTCTTCAATCCGGTGGAAACTCCTTTCAAATACGATGTTCCCCTGACGTTCGAGAATCTGAAGATTCATAACAAGCTTGTATATCCCGGAAAGAATGCAATCATCGACAAGGACCTCTCCTACCAACCGGACGTATATCTGAAACATAGCCAGACCAGCTTCAGCATATCATTTGCCGCATTGGATTATAGTGAATACGAACGAATACACTATCACTACCAATTGGAAGGCATTGACCGCTACTGGATAAATGCACACACCAACCGGGAAGCTTATTATGCCAACCTTCCCACAGGAACCTATATGTTCAAAGTAAAAATCACCAATGAAGACCAAAGCATAATCGGAGAAGAAAAACAGTTGCGCATCATCGTCAAACCTGCTCCTTGGAATACCTGGTGGGCAAGATGTGCATATGCTCTGGTAATCATCGGAATAGCCGGTACACTTATACACAGTTGGCGGCGCGTAAGAATTGAAAAAGAAACCGCCTGCCGCGCCGAACAAGAAAAAGCACAAGAGCAGAAAATGAATAAGACATACATGAGCTATTTTACCAACATATCCCATGAGTTCCGGACACCACTGACCACGATGTTGGGTTCCATCAGACAACTGTGTGCCGCCCCCGGCCAATACAGTGCCAACCGGGAACTACTGAATGTTCTGCAAGACGGTATTCTGCGGATGCTCCAGTTAGTCAACCAATTGCTCGATTTCAACAAATTAGACAACGACAATCTGGGACTGGAGGTCCAACAGACCAACCTTGCCTCCACCATCAAACGAATCATCAGTTTCTTCAACATCAATGCCCAAAGCAAGAATATAACCCTTAGCATTCAGGGATTACACCATGACATCCTCTATTGGGCCGATGAAGACAAAGTAGAGAAAATACTGAGCAATCTGCTTTCCAATGCCATGAAGTTTACTCCTACAGGAGGTGAAATAGAAATCTCGTTCGCCATCGTCACACGCCAAGAAGCCGAGGAGTTCTTCTGCCTGACAGAACAAGACAAAAGCGTCCGGTATATCCGGATTTCCGTAACCAACACCGGAGAAAACATTCCGGAAGAACAGCTGGAAAAAATCTTTGAACGGTTCTATCAGATAAAAGGCAACAAAGGGACTTACAATTGGGGAACCGGCATCGGGCTTTATTATGCTCGCAGCCTTGCCCGGTTGCACCACGGATACCTGAAAGCAGCAAACCGGAAAGAAGGGAACGGAGCCATGTTTATCCTGATTCTGCCCGCAGACGATTTCTCGTACACAAAAGAGGAACGGTTCTATGGCAAAAAAAAACTCATAGACAATACTTCCATAGAACCTGCGAAAACAGAACCGGATGCTACCCATGAAGGCAAAACAAGTCCAAAAACAATACTGATAATAGACGATGACCCGGCCATCATGCACTATCTGCAGATTCTGCTGACCCCGCATTATCACATCATCAGCCGACTCAATTCCACCAATATCTTCCAAACCATTACAGATGAAGCCCCAGATTTAATACTGAGCGATGTACTGATGCCGGACAAAGACGGTTACCAGCTTTGCAAGGAGATTAAAGCAAACCTACAATTCTGTCATATACCCGTCATTCTGGTAACCGCCAAATCCACCGTGGAAAACCAGATAGAAGGATTGCATACCGGAGCTGACGCATACGTGCCCAAACCTTTTGAACCGGCTTACTTGCTGGCCCTGATTGAATCACTATTGACGAACCGTGATAAAATGCGCAGTTTCCTGACGAACAATACCCGGACAAGCCGGATGAAAGAACTTGCCCTTGCCCCAAAAGACGAGGCTTTCATGGCAGAACTGTATAAACTAATGGAAAATGAACTGGATAACCCCGAACTGGACATCACGCGGATGGCCGAATTACTCAAAATCTCCCGTACCAAATTTTACTACAAGGTGAAGGGATTAACCGGCAAGAATCCAAGTGTCTTCTTCAGGACTTATAAACTGAACCGCGCAGCCGAACTAATCAAGGAAGGAACCTATACCATCTCCGAAATAGCGGACATGACCGGTTTCAATACCCTTCCCCACTTCTCTACCTGCTTTAAAAAGCAATTCGGCATAAATCCGAGTGAGTATCAATAAACCTTGTATGTCCCTTACCAGCACCCACGGCTCCCTCTAATTCCCTTAAAAGAAAGAGCCGTGGCCTGTATAGAGATTACTTCTGATAAAAGCCGCCAATCATCGCTTGCCATAAACCAGTTTCTTCGTCCGCGGGTCGCGGGAGAATTGTTTCATGAAATCCCACATCAACCGTGCATCAGGCTTGAAGTTCCAATGACCGTAGTCATTCACAGCCACGACTTTAATCAGCGGAATGTCTCCCTTGTAAAGCACTCCCGCTTCCATCGTGACGCGCTTGTTGGTGGAAATCACTTCCCTGTCCTTCAGTGCCATGCCGAAGGTGGCATCTTTCGAAAAGTCAGGCCGGCTACTCACCTCCATGCCGTTCATGGTCTGATAGGCAGTCCAGGCACAGAAGAAGGCATTGGTGCGCCAATTGTTTTCGTTTACAAAAGGCACGACTTCGTCGTCCGTACCCGTCACAGAGAAATAAGCGGTCTCCACACTGCCCCGTTTCTGCACCGCCTCGTTCATCAGGGCTTCGCCACTGTAACCGAACATATACCGGTCGGGGGTCAGCCCAGCCGATTGGGCACCCACAGCGGCAAATACGTGCGACTTGCGTATACCAAGTCCCGTAGCCGTGGCGGCTCCTGCCGAAAGCCCTTCGGCATATACCCGCGAAGGGTCTATCTGCGGATAGGTCTTCAACAGATGATACACCACCTGCTCGATGCCGTCCAACCCCATAGGAGCATAACCGTTGCCCTGCCACTCCAATTCGGCAACAATGAAGTTCTCCTCAACCGCCAACTCAATGAAGCCGGATGTCTCAGCCTGTGTACGCGGATCATTGTTGTTGCCATGCAGCAAAAGCAACAACGGCACAGAAGCCTTTTCTGCCTTCAAAGTAGCTTCCGGATGGAATTCATACCATAGGAAATCGCCTGTACCGATAAGGTCTTTCTTCATCACACGACGAGTGATTCCCCAATCTTCGGGCATGATATACGGCTCCAGCTCATACGTACCATATTGGTCGAATTGAGCTCCCGTGTACCAAGTATGTTCGTAATTGTTGAAACGGTAGTTCTTGCAAAGCAAAGTCTTCCAAGCTTCCGCAAAAGCTTCTTTCAGGGAAATGTACTTGTTTGCACTCACCACAACCTGCTGTAGAGGCTCCTGCCGGTTGGCATAACAAGCCAACCCGTCTTCTTTCCGCACCGGTTCCGCCTGATTCTGCAAGATATAGGCTGCCGCTACCTGCCGACTGTGTGTTCCGGCAATAAAAGCAGGAACGGGGGCGGCACCCTCAGCCGTCTTGGCCGGTCGGCCATTCAGCGATACGATACCGGCAACAGCACCCGCATGTCCGGCAATGGTTCTATTAACGAACGTCGCCCCCTTACCTATACCGATTATCTTCAGATTAGTAAAAACACGCATCTTGTTCAGGAAATTCTTATAAGCTTCCAAATCCTTCACCGCATCATACTCCTTTCCCAAGGGGTTCATCACACAGACCGTCCCCGAATAGGTGTGCGCATAGGACGCAATACCCAATTCATCCGTCAACGCCGCCGCTTCGGAAGCATCGCACGGCTTGTCCGGATAAATCACGAAAAAAGGGGAGAAGCCGGGAAAACGTCCCTCTACACTTTTGCACGTATCACGCGTAATGTAAACTTCCTGCTCCAACCCAGGAAAACGAACAAACGGAGGAAGCCCTTCAGGGGTTCCACCAGCCCCTTTCATCTGCAATGCAACTACAGAAAACAAGAGCCCAAAAATGAAATTCAGTTTCATAGTATCTTTAACAATTTGTTTTACGACCGCAATATTAGCGAATTACCCTCAAAGCATTCTTTCCTATTTGTTCAAATGTTTATCCTCCGGTTCAATTTTATTCATTACATTTGCAGTGTTTCTTAAAACCAACCGTATATGGCACATCGTCTTAATACCAACAAACAGTTTATGGTAGGCAACGGCATCCTTGCCTTTGCCGTGATTTTCGTAGTCGTCATCTTTGTCTACATGAGCATGAGGCTGCAACAACAGAAAGCGGAAAACCGCAACTTCATCGAAACCTATACCATCACACTGACGAAAGGCTTTGCCGGAGACTCCACCTCCATCTTCATCAACGACAGCCTGCTGGTGAACCGCACCATGACGGAAGAACCTTTCATCCTCGAGGTGAAACGCTTTGCCGAACAAAGCGCACTGATGATTGTGAACAATGCAACCGAGAAGCTTTCCCTGTTTGAGCTTAGCGAAAAAGGAGGAGAATACCGGTTCGAGAAGGAAGGAGAAGAGGTAAAACAACTGGCGCAGGAATAAAAAAGCTCAGCAAGGAGTGTTGTCAGACGTTATCAACTTTCATTTTATTTTTTCTTACATCAATATAAAGCAAATCATCATGGTCTGTTATACTATACAGTTCCATAAAATCCTCTGTTACCAAGTAATATTCGTCAAGCCCCTCACAGTCGCCGATAAATATATGTATATCAGACATTCTTGCTTTATAAACGATAAAATCCCTGTTCCAATAATCAATAAAAAAATAGAAAACGATATTTTTGTCAATTATATCCAATAGATGAAAATAAGGATCTTCCATGTTACAATCTATACTATATGGCACATATTTAAATTTCAGCCATAATGCACGAGGATTTCCAATTACAAATGTGTCATATAACCGTTGTATTAAAATCTCTTTATCGACATCTCCTATTTCCTGAAATGGAAGATGGTTATCTTTGATTGTTCGTTCTATTTCTTTATAATCAAACATGACATTTTGCTTCTGTTAATAATCTCGCATTATCCATACCGGTATTAACTTTCTGAGATACCTTTCAAACGTGATAGAAGAGGCAGACCGCTATATCTCCGTTTTGTATTTCCGGAGTTCTGTTCTCAATGCCTGGGCCCTTCCATCAGTCATCCGGTCGAGCAAAGCCCAGAAACGTTTCCCGTGATTCATCTCGCGGGTATGCGCCAGTTCGTGCAGCAACACATAGTCTATCAGATGTTTGGGAAGAAGTACCAGGTAATAGGACAGATTGATATTGCCACGCGTGGAACAGCTTCCCCAACGCCCGCTACTGGAATTAATCTTCACACTCTTGTAAGGAAGGTTATGTTGCATGGAAAGCATATACAGGCGGGGAGGAAGAATAATCTTTGCATTCCGTCGCAAAGCCTCCTCAATCACCTTACGTAGCCAAGCCTGCAGATTCTCATCCGAGAAATCCGCATCCGGCGGACAGATTATCTGCATTTCTCCCAACTCGGAACGGGACAAGAACCGTTCCCGTTGTCCGCCGACCAACGTCAGCTTGAAGAACTCCGTATCAATGCGGTAATCCAAATCAATCAGCTTTCTGACCTGCTTCTGTCTGGCAGCCCTCAAACGCGAACGAAGCTGCTCGATGGCATTCTCTACCTCGGCAAGAGAAGTCCGGGGAGGCACGGTCACGTGAATTCCATCCTCCTTTGTACGGAAAGTGAGACGCCGTGCCCGGGCATTGACCCGGACAAACAAAGGACCTAGCTCTTTATCTTCTATAATGCGGTTTACTGTCATAAATCAAAGCCTCTCCCGTAGGAAGGGGCGGGGAAGAGGCTTTGCAAATGAACAAAGAATCGTCCAAAAAAGCAAGCAAACACCTGACAAAAGCGGACGGAGTGTCCGATAATGAACACTATGTAAAAGTTATTACACTTTAGTTATCAGCGACTTACACTTGTGGCACAATAATTGATTAAAGTATGATGACCGAGCGTCCTTTGAAAAAAGCATTTCTACATGCAACTTTTTCAAGGCAAATCACGTCTAACTAATAAATACTGAATCACAAAAAACAAAAAAATATGAAAGCTCTAACAACATTTATCGCAATCGCCTTATTGGCATTCAGTACAACCGCTTGTTCACAACAACACACATACCGTTCCGGAGGCTTCGGCAGCAAGACGGTCAAGGCAAGCAAGAACTATGTAACCAAAGACATAAAAGTGAACAACTTCACCAAGCTGAGTGTAGCCGGCAGCCCCGACGTGACCTACACGCAGAAGTCCGGCAAACCGACAGTGGAAGTATACACCTCGGACAACATTGTAGACTTACTGGATATCCGTGTCAAGGACAATACTCTCTACATCGGCTTCAAGAAGAATGTCAGCGTATCCTACAATAAACTGGAAGTACGTGTGTCCGCAGAAAAGTTGAACGGCATTGCCGTGGCAGGTTCGGGAGACGTGGAACTGAAAAACGGACTGAAGACGGACAACCTCAAAATTTCCGTAGCCGGTTCGGGTGACATCAGTGGAAACAACATCTCCTGCATAGACCTCGATATTTCCATCGCAGGCTCGGGAGACATCAACAGCAGCGACATCACTTGCAATGACCTCCAAGTATCCGTTGCAGGTTCAGGTGACATGAAGCTGAACAACGTAACGGCCAACTTCACCAAAGCATCCGTTGCCGGTTCGGGCACCGCTATCCTGAGTGGCAGCACCCAAGAAGCTGAATACAGTGTGGCAGGTTCGGGTGATTTGCTTCCGATTTCGTTGCCAAGAAAGCATCCGCCAGTGTTGCCGGTTCAGGCGACATCAAGTGCCATGCCACAGATTTCCTGAAAGTACGCACCAGCGGAAGTGGCAGTGTAGGCTACAAGGGCAATCCGGAACTGGATTATCCGAAGAAAGGACTGTATAAGCTCTAACATTGGAAAATATAGACTTTAAGATTAATAATTATAAGCCTAAACTAAATTCTCTCTCAAATAATTACCTATAAAGATGACGAAGGACTCCCGCAAGGAAGTCCTTCGTTTTTTGTACGCCCCACATCTCCGAAGCACGGGAACAACTATCATTTATCTACATTCAGAATACCCGACTCATTGTCGCTGTTATTGATGCGTCTGTCGGATGATTTGTAACGCTTGCCGAACTCGAAGTTATAACTCAGCTTGATAACCGCCATCTGTCCTATCTCTTTCGCATGGCTCCACGAGGTATAGGGTGCCACTTTGCTTACCCGTTCCTTACCCGTCTTGTAGTTGTTGGTGAACGGGAACATCATCCCTACCCCCAGCTGCAGGCGCTTGTGGGTATAAGTGGCCAGAATGGCAGTCTGATTCTCGCCCTTATAAATCGTTTCGCCCATCAGTTCGTTCGCCCTTTTACTGAATTGTCCCAACAGAGAGAACTGCTTATAATTGAACACGGCAACCAGATTGTAATAGAAGTCATTATACGTATGGGTATAGGTATTGCCGTTAGACCAGTAACGTGTAAATCCACCATCTATACTCAGCGTCAGGAAATTCTTCAGACTACCAATGTTCAGTCCGCGGAATGTGAAAGAAGGGCCAAAGCGCAGAAACTGTGCAGAACGCTGGTTCTCGCTCATCGAAACCAACTTGTCTCCCTCGGCAAACACACTCTCCATGATGATATTCTTGTGATAGCCATGTGTCACATTCAGCATGAAGACGAACTTCTGCTTCATATAGGAGTAGTTCAACGTATTGTTAAAGACACTGTAAGTCTCCAATGCCGGATTGCCGCGTACTATCTGGATGGTATCTATCGCCTGCTCCACATTGGTCAACGCACTGAGCGAAGGAATCTTGGGTTCGACATTGAACCGATAGTTGATGTTGCCGTTCTTGTGCGGCGAGAAGTTCAGACGGACAGTGGGGGTAAAGGTGTAATAGGTATGTTCCTCCCCTCCTTCCTTGAAATAAGAGCGGGTCAATCCGGCACTCACACCATAACTCACTTTCTTGATATTTCCCTGCACCTCGGCAAACGCCGCTGTCTTTGCCTGGTTCATTTCCGAAACGACGGGTGAGGAGCCTGCATACTCGTTCCTGGCATACATCCGGTAGTGCCGCAATCCGGAACTGAATACGAGGGACTTGAAACGCTTGTCGTAGATGGCTTCACCGATGATGGAACGCTTGTTTCCCGTCACATCGGTTTCAAGCATCGCCAGGTCTTCGGCTTGAGGAGTATATTCGTGGTAGAGCCTGTTATTGTCGGTGTGCATCAGCGTACCGGTCACGCTCATCGTAAGCATCTGATTCTTCGGTAATGTACGCTGGTAATAAAGGTCGAGCGAAGGAGTGTAGCCGGACTGCTTGTTCTTCAGTCCGGAGAAGATATAGTTATCGGCATCCGCAGCATCATACAGCTTGTTCGACTGGTTCAGAGAGGGAGCATCATAGATACTGTTGCGGAACACGACGTTGAATACGTACTTATCCTGCTCCGTCAGATTGTAAGAGAGGTCGATATTGTGGGTAAAGTGCTTGTTTTGGTCGTGAAGCCCCTCCTGCACACGATGTATCGTCTTATTTTCCAACACATATGTCTCATCTATATCCGTATACGTTTTCTTGAAGTTACGGGCAGACAAGTTATAGAACAATCCCCATTGTGACTTTTTATGATTGAACTTGGCCACCACATTGTCCTCGCTAAACAATATGTGGGGAGCATTAGTGGCTTGTATATTGACCAGTCCGCCCGTTTCGCGGCGGCGGACAATGATGTCTACCACAGCCCCCAGGCTGCTGTCGCCATAGCGCTCTCCCGGATTTTCAATGAATTCTATTCTTACAATCTCCTTGGGCAGGAGGGCTGCCACTTCGGTGGAGGTAGCCACAATACCGTTGATACGTGTCTGTACACTACCGCCATTGGCTTCCAGGCCTTTGCCAAGAGCATCCACCTTCAAGTGCGGAATGGCAAGGTTCAGCATCAGGTCGTAGGGATTGTAGGAATTCTTCATGGCAGTGGCGGTAGGTACTACAACCATGCGGTCCACTTTCTGCGTGATATTGCTGCCCGATATCACCACCTCGTCCAGCGCTACCGACTGTTCTTTCAAGATGATATCCCCCATCTCTACAGTGCCTTGGGGGTTCTTGATGACAATCTGCTCGTCGATATAACCGATGTAGGAGAATTTCAGCAGGAAATCTGAACCGGTGGCGGTTTTCAGAATGAATTTACCTTTTCCATTCGTAGTGCTTCCCGTAACGAATGAAGAGTCGGGTAAGGAAATCAGGGCTACATTGACAAATTCCACCGGCCGGTTCTGCTCGTCTATTACCGTACCGTTCACTTTCACTGTTTGCGCCGCTGCGGCAAAGCTACCCAATAGGTATATGATAGCTATAACAAGAATCTTTTTCATAAATGTCGGCGTTTAGAGTTTGTCTTTTAAAGCTGACTCGATGATTGCCTTTATCTCTTCTGACGAAAGAGTTTCTTTATTGGTCCACTCCTTGTCTCTCTCCTCCGAGATATCCAATACGGAATCGCAATGTTCCGACATCAGCAGAAAGAGCATTTTCTCTGAAGTTTCGCCCGACGCGCTTATTACCTCATAGTGCACTTCGGCATACTTGCAAAATTTGCCGTCTACGTTACGACCACATTTACGCTCCAGGTATCCGTAACGGAATTTCTCACCTTCGCCTAACTGCGACTTAACATATTCCTTAGTTGCCGACTTTATTTTATACTGGTCGCTTCCGGGGAAGTAACATGAAGTAAGAGATACAAGTGCGAAACACGCTGCGATTGCCATTGTTCTGAATGTACTTTTCATAAGACTTTCTGTTTTTTGATTTGATGCAAAGTTAAGGCAAGAAGTCTCTTAACTCCTACTAAATCGCACTATTAAAAGTCTTAATACTTAGCACATAAAGCACTGATTATCAACAATGACACATTATAAAAGTCTTAATCCGGCCTCTTCCGGTCTAAATGCCTCTTATGCACTCCACAATATCCTGTTTTTCGCCTGCATTTATCTTCTTTCGGATGGAAGTCTTACGCACGTAGATGGTTGCACTTGTCTGTTGGGTGACCACACCGATTTCTTTCGTGGAGAAACCGGCACAGAGCAGACAGCATATCTGCACTTCCTTATCAGACAATACCTGTCCGAACTTTTCTATCATGCGGGAATAAAAGCCATCGTATAGTTTATCAATTACCGGATAAAGGTCTGCCCAGGCAAGAAGTCCTTCCACCGGAATCTCCTTATTGCCGATGCCCGAAATAAGTTTCAGCAACGCCTGGTTCTGTGAGGTAGGCGTATTGGCAACAAGCCGTATGATACCCAGCTGCTGAAGAAGCAGCTTCTTGAAGAAAGCACCGCTATTCTCTTCCTGATTGTCCGATACCTTCTGGGCATCTTCCAGCAGGCGGGTCAGTGCATCAATACGTTCCTCGGCTTCGGCAAGGCGCTTCCGTCTGTTACGGATATAAAAGGTAAGGGAAACAAGTACCCCGACAAACACAACAACAACCAGCATCGAATACATCCGTGTCTTCTGCCGTTTGATTATCAACTCATAGTTCAACTGTTGAAGCTTGTTCCTGGTCACCAGCTGTTGCTCTATCACGCTATTCTGGTCCCTCATCTCATTCCTGACAGAATCAGCAAACCTACCGAAAGTGACAATGTCCAAAGGTGCCCCGGAAGTATAGTCCAGAATTGTTTTCAACTGTGCCAGCGCACTGCGTACAGAAAAGCCCTCGGCTCTCTTTTCTTCCTGCTTCAATTCATTGTTCCACGCTTGCTCCCAATAGTAACGGGCAGAATCCAACTGATGAAGGTTCAGGAAGTTTTCAGCAAAGATTACCTGCAGAATGGGATAGTTGTCGGTCATAGGCATCAGCCGTCTAACCCGGTGAAGCAGTTCATTGGACTTGGTATATTCATGGCTGTTGGCAAGAAAAGCGGCATAATTCCTCAGATAGTGACAGGCCGAAGCTGTATCGGCTGCCGCCAATGCCATGTCAATACTCTGTTCCAGGTAATCCGAAGAAGAAGGGTGGTTGGCAAGCGCCATATTGAGTCCCAGGTCATAGAGTATGGAGCAATGTTCCCGGACAGATAGCTTATCAGCATATTGCAATATCTTTTCCATCAACTCTATCGCCTGGGAGTGGTCATTTCTCAGATAAGCTATCTCTGCCTTTCCCCGATAAAAAAGAAGAAGCCAGAAGGTGTCTTTTCGGGCTATGGCATAGTCCAAGCCATTCTCAATCGCTTCATCCATGCGTTCCTCCTGCTTCATCCATTTATAATAGGAGGCTTCAAGCAGGTAGCCATCAAGCATACGGGAAGAGTCTTTCCGCTCACGATAGTAGTGTATCGCTTCAGGAAGCAGCGAATCTTCCGCCAATGACATACCCATACGGTAGCGGGCCTGCGCACAGTTCCAAACGAACTGCATCCACTCCGCTTCTGAAAACCCGACATCCTTTTCTATGGAATTAAGCAACTTCAGCGCACTGTCCGGACGGCTCTGCAACAAAGAGTCGGTCTGCGCCAAAAGTTTTTTGTTGCCATGACAGTCATTACAGCCTACAAAGCACATAATGCCTAAAAGCATAATACAGATGTATAGTATGTTTCTCATCTTCTCCATTGTATATATTTGCAGTGAGTAAAGTTGAGAAAAAAAACGGCAGACTCCAAACTATATATACTGTAAATAATAACTCCCTTAAATAAAAAGCCTTGTAACCCACAGGCAAGAACAACAAAGGGACGCTGCATCACGCGGCGTCCCTTCTATTTTAGTTAGTTTTTATAAGATTTTGAGAGAATTGAAACTTCACAGCCTCAAGTTGTTTTAATAAAGCACACTAACTATTATTATGTTTAAAGCAAATGAAAATGTTATTTTAAAAGCAAATGAAAATATCTATTCCTTGATTTCCAGCTCCTTGTTCACCCGGCGCAGGCTGTCCATCACCTGCTTCTCATGAGACACGGGCACATCTCCCGAAAGAGCTACCGACGGTGCGGAAATCTGTTTACCGATAGTATCGGCTGCGGCCACCTCCTCTACATCCGAGAAAAATGAATGTTGCATCACATTCCCCATAGAAAGGACCACTGCCACTACTGCAGCGGCTTTGAACAACGGCATGAAACGTGCGGTCAATGTCATGCGCTTTGCCTTGACCACCGGAACTTCCACTTCGGCAAGCACCCGGGCATCAAAATCCTCACCCAAATGCACTTCCTGCTGAAGCTGCTGATATACGAACAAGTCCTTGTAGCGAAGCAAGTGTCCGGGAACATCGTTACCGCTAAAGAAAGCACGCAGGCATGCTTCCTCTTCCAAAGAAGTTTCGCACTGCCAGTAGCGTTCCAAGAGTTGTTCTATATATTTAGAGTCCATAACCTTCTATATCAATAAACGTTTGTTTTACTTTTTGCCGCGCCCTGAAGAGGTTCACTTTTACCTGCTCCTCGGTCAAGTTCAGGACCGCTGCTATTTCTTTATAGCTCTTACCTTCCACATCCCTAAGCTGCATAATCAACCGCTGTTTTTCGGGAAGCTTGTTCATCAGCCGATGTATCAACGCCATCCGTTCCTTGTTCACCAGCTTCTCGTAAGGGCCCGATGCATCGGAGGCCTGCTCCATTTCGGGGGTCAGCTCCACGGTACGGGAGTCTTTTCGCTCGCTACGGTCTATCGCCAGATTTCTTGCCACTGTCAGGCAATAGGCTTCGATAGAGCCGAATTGCGACCACTCGTCACGCTTGTTCCAGACCCTTATCAGCGTTTCCTGCACGACATCCTCTGCCTCTGCCCTATCGAACGTAATTCTCAGGGCTAACCGAAAGAGCTTGTCCTTCAGCGGGAGAATGTCATTGCGAAAGCTGAGTTCTTGCATCTCTAATAAATTGACGGTTAAGTATTCAGAAAGTTACAGCCTATTGCCGTTTTTTTTGAATTATTTTCGGATACGGGTTCCACTGTTCCCGTTGATGGCTGATGCTAAAGTGATTACGACTTCGGACACACCCGCATTCAACGCCTCGAAAGAGTTCTCCAATTTTGGAATCATGCCACCTTGAATCACTCCATCGGCTACATATTGCTTAAATTCCTCCGGCGTTATCTGTGGAATCACGCTGTCATCATCGTCTTCGCTGCGCAGCACACCCTTCTTTTCAAAGCAGAACACCAAAGTTACATCGAACAAACCTGCCAAAGCCTTGGCGGTCTCTCCGGCAATAGTGTCGGCATTCGTATTCAGCATGTGCCCGTCTCCATCGTGTGTCAACGGAGCCATCACGGGAACCACACCCTTATGAATGAGGTCTGCCAAGAAAGCATCATTCACCTGCTTCACATCGCCCACAAACCCATAATCCACCTCCTTCACGGGACGCTTTACCGAACGGATTACATCCATATCGGCTCCCGTCAAGCCCAGTGCATTGACACCACGCGCCTGCAAGCCGGCAACGATATTCTTATTCACCAGTCCGCCATACACCATGGTCACCACCTTCAGCGTTTCGGTATCAGTGATGCGGCGGCCATTCACCATTTTACTTTCAATACCCAGTTGGGCAGCGAGCTTCGTGGCCGAGCGTCCGCCTCCGTGTACCAAGACCTTGTAGCCTTCGATGGCTGCAAAGTCATCCAATAACTTATAGAGGGTGGCTTCCTCTTCTACGATCTTGCCACCCACCTTTATTACAGTCAGTTTCTCCATTTTATTCCAAATAAGTATATCCGTACAGTCCGGAACGGTAATTAGACAAGAATTCCTTCCCTTCTTCCACAGAGATACGCCCTTCCTTGACGGACTGCGTCACCCAAGTTTCCAGCGTACGTACCAGTTTTTTAGGATTATATTGCACGTAATCCAACACCTCAGCCACCGTCTCGCCGTCAATCAGTTGGTCGATGGTGTAGCCTTTGGAATTGACAGACACATGCACGGCATTCGTATCACCAAACAGATTGTGCATATCTCCCAGAATCTCTTGATAAGCTCCGACCAGAAAAACCGCCAGATAGTAGTGTTCCTTGTCGCGCAACGAGTGCAACGGCAGGGTGGTCGTATCGGCACGCGAGCTGACGAAATTGGCAATCTTGCCGTCCGAGTCGCAAGTCATGTCCTGCAAGGTAGCCTCACGGTCGGGTCTTTCATCCAGCCGCTGTATGGGCATGATGGGGAACATCTGGTCGATAGCCCAGGAATCGGGCAATGACTGGAACAGCGAGAAGTTACAGAAATACTTGTCGGCAAGCAGCTTGCTCAACTTGCGGAATTCCTCGGGGCAGTGCTTCATGCCGCTGGCAATGGAGTTGATTTCGCGGCAGATACTCCAGTAGAGTTTCTCTATTTGTGCACGCGTATTCAGGTCGACGATGCCATGGCTGAAAAGGTCGAGTGCCTCTTCGCGTATCTGCTGCGCATCGTGCCAAGGTTCCAGCATACTGCGCTGGCTCAGATTATCCCAGATGTCATACAGTTCCTTCACCAGTTCGTGAGCATCCTCTCCCGGTTCCCAGTCGTCGTCCATTTCGGGCAGGGAAGCCGTTTCCAGCACTTCGAAGATAAGCACGGAGTGATGGGCAGTCAGGCTACGTCCCGTTTCGGTAATGATATTGGGATGAGGGAACCCGTGTTTGTCGGCAACATCAACGAAAGTCGACACCACATCGTTGACATATTCCTGGATGGAATAGTTGACGGAGCTTTCGCTACTTGAAGAGCGTGTACCGTCATAATCAACTCCCATACCGCCACCGGTATCCACGAATTCGATGTTGAAGCCCATCTTGTTCAGCTGCACAAAGAATTGCGAAGCTTCACGCAAAGCATTCTTGATGCGGCGTATCTTGGTTATCTGACTGCCGATATGGAAATGTATCAGCTTCAGACAGTCCTTCATATCTTTTTTCTCCAAGAAGTCCAGCGCTTCGAGCAGTTCACTGGATGTCAGTCCGAACTTGCTGGCATCTCCTCCGCTTTCTTCCCATTTGCCACTTCCACTGGAAGCCAATTTAATGCGAATGCCGATATTAGGTTTCACCTTCAATTGCTTCGCCATCTTGGCAATAAGATTCAACTCATTAAGTTTCTCTACAACAAGAAAAATGCGTTTGCCCATTTTCTGTGCCAACAGTGCCAGTTCAATGAAGCTCTCGTCCTTATATCCGTTACAAACCACGAGGGAACCCGGGTCTGTATTGACCCCTATCACAGCATGCAACTCCGGCTTTGAACCCGCTTCCAGCCCCAGATTGAACTTCTTCCCATGGTTAATCATCTCTTCTACCACGGGACGCATCTGATTCACTTTAATGGGATAGATAATAAAGTTCTCTCCTTTATACCCGTACTCGTCGGCTGCCTGTCTGAAGCAGCAGGACACCTTCTCGATGCGGTTGTCCAGAATATCGGGAAAACGCACCAATACCGGAGCCGCTACATCGCGCAACTGCAACTCGTCCACCAACTCTTTTAAATCGACGGCAACCCCATCCTTACGCGGTGTCACCACAACATGACCTTTGTCATTGATACCAAAGTACGAAGTGCCCCAACCAGTTACGTTGTACAGCTCTTCTGAATCTTCAATACGCCATTTTCTCATCAGTACATTTACTATTAGACTATTTACAATTTACTATTTTCCCACTATAGTGTGTCTTATAAAGGGGGCGACAAAAATACACATAAATCTAATATATCCAGCTCCTCGGACTGAAAAATACACATTTACAAGGGATTAAAGTCCTAAAAGTTGGCGTAACCGTTGCACGGATTCGCTAATCTGGCTGCGGCTTTCCAGATAACCGGCATCAAAGCGATAACGGGCCTGCGAGTAGAAAGGCTCACGCTTATCCAGCGCCTCCACAATGAAGGTGCGCAAATCTTCGTCCGTCTTGCCTTGCAGGATGGGGCGTTGCTGCTTCGCCACCCGGAGCCGGCGGAACAGAATATCGGGGTGTACATCCAGAAACACCGTCTGCCCGCAACCGTTCATATACTCCATATTGTCAAAAAAACAAGGAGTACCGCCACCGGTAGAGACCACGACATCCTCAAATTCCCCTACTTCATGCAGCATGTTTCGCTCCAATTCACGAAAAGAGGCTTCTCCCCGCTCGGTGAACAATTCACGGATTGATTTGTGAAAACGTTCTTCGATGTACCAGTCCAAATCAATGAACGGCACATTCATTTCGCGGGCAAAAGCCTTTCCTAAAGTAGTTTTACCGGCTCCCATGTAGCCGGTCAAGAAAATACGTATCATATCTGCTACGAGTTACAGGTTTCCTGCAAAGGTAGCAATTCCAAGCTGAAAACGCCTCTGTATCAGAGAAAAATTTTGATACGCTTGCTTAAATCTTCGAATTCCTTTTCTCCCGGTTCACCAGTGGGTGTACCGAAGGGCATCTGTGCAATCATCATCCAGTTGTCGGGCAGGTTCCAGGTGCGACGTACCTCGTCGTCAATCAAGGGGTTATAGTGTTGCAGGGAGGCGCCCAACCCCATATCTTCCAGCATAGTCCAGATGGCAAACTGGTGCATAGCGGAGGTGTGCTGTGACCAAGTGGGGAAATTATCCTTATAGGAAGGGAATGTTTCCTGCAGCTTCTTGACTACAGAAGTATCTTCAAAATAGAGCACAGTACCGTGTCCGCTGGCAAAACAGCCGTCAATCTTGGCTTCCGTCTTGGCAAAAGCCTCGGCAGAGATGCGTGCTTTCAGGGTTTCCTTCACGATGTTCCACAATTTTTTATGTTCGTCGCCCAGCAACAATACAATTCTTGTAGACTGTGAATTGAAAGCTGACGGCACATTCTTTACGGCTTCACGAATAATGTGTACTATTTCTTCATCCAGTACTGGCGAATCGCTGCCGATAGAGTAATAACTACGGCGATGCGCCATGGCTTCTGCAAATGTTCTCTTCATTTTTTGTCCTTTCTTTTTTTATTGAGTTTTCTCTTATTTATTTTATATCCGCCATACAAAGAAACAAATGAAAGAGTTAAGTTGTTCGGATTTTCTTTTTTACCTTTGTCCGCAGTTATGAAGAAAGAAAAATATTACGTCGTATGGGCGGGAGTCAGCCCGGGTATCTACACTTCCTGGACAGACTGCCAACTTCAAATCAAAGGATATGAAGCTGCCAAATACAAATCATTTGATACGCGCGAAGAAGCGGAACGCGCGTTGACAATGTCTCCCTATGCTTATATCGGCAAGAATGCAAAGGCTAAATCAGGAGGTCCTAAACCTTCTTCGGATACTTTACCTTCTTGTGTGATCGACAATAGCCTGGCTGTCGATGCAGCCTGTAGCGGTAATCCGGGACCGATGGAATATCGCGGCGTACACATTGCCAGCCGTCAGGAGATTTTTCATTTCGGCCCGATGAAAGGCACGAATAATATCGGCGAGTTTCTAGCCATCGTACACGGGTTGGCGTTGCTGAAAAAGAAAGGTTTCGATATGCCCATTTACAGTGACAGCGCGAATGCCATCAGCTGGGTGCGACAGAAGAAGTGCAAGACCAAACTCCCCCGAACCCCGGAAACAGAAGAACTCTTCCTGTTGATTGAACGGGCAGAAAAATGGTTGCAGGGAAACACCTATACCACCCGTATCCTGAAATGGGAAACCAAAGAATGGGGAGAAATTCCGGCCGACTTCGGCAGAAAATAAAAGAACATAAATTTCAATATAAGAAAAAGATGAAAACATTGACTTCAAGCAAAGCTTTCTGGCTGTTACTAGTCATTTGCGTAGTTACTATCCTGCCTTTCCTCGGTTTATCGGAGTACCACACCAAAGGGGAGCCTCGCGAATCTATTGTCTCCTACTCCATGCTGGATAGCGGAAACTGGATTTTACCCAGAAACAACGGAGGAGAAATGGCTTACAAACCGCCTTTCTTCCACTGGAGCATAGCCGCTGTTTCGGCAGCAGTAAACGGAGGGCAAGTCACAGAAATGACCTCCCGCTTGCCGTCTGCCATCGCCCTGATCGCCATGACTCTCTGCGGTTTTCTGTTCTTTGCCAAAAGAAAAGGAGTGGAACTGGCGTTGTTGGCCGCCTTTATTACCCTGACTAATTTTGAACTGCACCGGGCCGGAGCAAACTGCCGGGTGGATATGGTATTGACAGCGCTCACCGTTGGCGCTCTGTATTGTCTCTACAAATGGTATGAGAAGGGACTCAAAGGTATTCCCTGGCTGGCCATTCTCCTGATGAGCTGCGGCACACTGACTAAAGGACCGGTAGGTACTATCATTCCATGTTTAGTGGTAGGCATCTTCTTGTTACTCCGGGGTGTCAACTTCTTCAAAGCATTCTTGTTACTTTCCGCCTGGGCCATTCTTTCACTCATCCTGCCTTTCTGCTGGTATGTCGCTGCTTACCAACAAGGTGGAGAAGAGTTCCTGGCATTAGTTATGGAAGAAAACTTCGGTCGTATGACTAATACCATGAGTTACAATTCATGCGTGAACCCCTGGCATTATAATTTTGTGACCCTATTTGCCGGATACGTTCCCTGGACACTGTTAGTCGTGCTCTCCCTGTTCAGCCTGACTTACCATAAATTCAGCATCCAACCGGCAGCCTGGTGGAAACGCTTCACCACATGGATAAAGAATATGGACCCGGTGGATTTATTCTCTTTCACCAGTATCGTTGTAATCTTCGTCTTCTACTGTATTCCGCAGAGCAAACGTAGTGTATATCTGATGCCGAT
>OHZF01000126.1_pt1 | contig 35671 bp, 27 predicted proteins | sample 1580381 | NCBI WGS metagenome assembly OHZF01 (sample SAMEA3882556, study PRJEB24775) | human gut metagenome | biome: human-associated habitat; feature: intestine environment; material: feces | place: Netherlands | collected 2009/2010 | reverse complement strand
TGGCTTTTATCCCTGCCGAGGTTCGGTTGGCGATCACGATCAAGAGCATGATGATGGATACGATCATCAGGATTTCCTGGACGGAACAACATTTGATCCTGCGGATGAGTTTTGCAAGCATAGAATTTTTCTTCCGGATTGTGTAACTTTGTGGCTCAAATTATTTACTTTTGTAAAAATAACAATAAAATCCGTATCCCGATGAAAGAAAACGTCATAAAATTGCATGATAAAAAATTCAAGGTGATGATTCCGGCTGCAAAGATAGAAGAAGCCGTGGCTGCGGTAGCGGCGAAGATCAACGAGGATTACCGGGAGAAACGGAATCCGCTGTTTCTGGTTAGATGAAGCGGAACCGGAGTATGGACCATATGATTTTGATAATTACCGCTATTATGAGGGACCGGCACTGCAGTGCAGCAACGTTTATCCGGTTGGCTATGCGAAAGGATTTTATGACGGATTGAAAGCGGAGGGAGAAAAAGATATCATGAGTCTGGTGCGCTGTGCATGGGCAGGCAGCCAGAAATATGGCGTTCTTACCTGGTCCGGGGATGTGTACTCGTCCTTCCGCTCCATGAGAGAGCAGCTGCAGGCAGGACTTAATATGTGCGTGGCTGGTATTCCGTGGTGGACATCGGATATCGGAGGCTTTCTTGGCGGGGATATCAAAGATCCGGCATTTAAAGAACTTCTGGTGCGCTGGTTTGCCTGGGGTGCATTCTGTCCGGTATTCCGTATGCATGGGGAGCGTTCTCCCTGGTACGAGAGAGAGCAGGAGTTTATCGATGGTGTGCGCCAGCTTACTTCCGGTCAGGATAATGAAGTGTGGAGTTTTGGGGAGGACAATTATGAGATCCTGAAAAAATATCTGTTTATCCGTGAACGTCTGCGCCCGTACATCCGTAGTTGTATGGAACAGGCAAGTAAAACAGGTACACCGGTGATGCGTCCGCTGTTCTTTGATTTTGCGGAGGATAAAGAGAGCTGGAACGTGGAGGATGCGTATATGTTCGGACCGGATCTTTTAGTGGCACCGGTCATGGAGGCAGGTGCGACAGAGCGCAGGGTATATCTCCCAGCAGGTACAAAATGGACGGATGCCTACACGAAAAAGGTATACGAGGGCGGAAATTATGTGACAGTACCGGCACCGATCGATGTGATTCCGGTATTTATGAGAGAGGGAATCTCTTATCCGATTTATGAATAAAAGTAAGAGTTCAATGAAATAATAAGATAGCCGAGTGAAGCAAGTGTAGATCACGATCATGTGCTGGTTTTGCACATGATATAAAAAATCCCCCACGCAGTGTTTGCAGCCACTGCGTGGGGGATTTTCATATTAAGAAGGGGGTTTTGTCATATTGACGATAGAAACCCAGCTGTTAAATATTTAACAGCAAGTCTATTATGCACCCAAAAGTACTAAAAATCCAGTGAACATATTGTGAATTTTTGTATTTTAAGTGTTAATAAATGAAAATGAAACATGAAAGAGGATTGCGGATGACTTGACGTTTCCTTTGCTTTTCCCGTATAATAAAAACGTATGGGCATATGCCCGGCGTATTTTTTTTTGAAATGGAGAGTAACATGTCAATAGATCAGAGTAAAATCAGAAATTTTTGTATTATAGCACATATCGATCACGGTAAATCGACACTTGCCGATCGTATCATAGAACGTACAGGAACTTTGACCAGCCGTGAGATGCAGGCGCAGGTTCTTGACAATATGGATTTAGAGCGCGAGCGTGGAATTACGATCAAGTCACAGGCAGTCCGTATCATTTATAAGGCAAATGACGGGGAAGAGTATATTTTTAACCTGATCGACACACCTGGGCACGTCGATTTTAACTATGAGGTATCACGAAGCCTTGCAGCCTGCGACGGTGCGATCCTGGTTGTGGATGCAGCACAGGGAGTGGAAGCACAGACACTGGCAAATGTATATCTCGCATTAGATCATGATCTTGATGTCATGCCTGTCATCAACAAGATTGATCTTCCGAGTGCACAGCCGGATGAAGTGGTAAAAGAAATCGAGGATGTGATCGGGATTGAGGCGGAGGATGCACCGCGTATTTCTGCTAAGACCGGCTTAAATATCGATCAGGTATTAGAGCAGATCGTAACAAAGATCCCAGCCCCGACTGGAGATAAAGAAGCACCGCTTCAGGCGCTGATCTTTGATGCACTTTACGACTCTTACAAGGGTGTTATCGTATTCTGCCGTATCAAAGAGGGAACGGTAAAAGTGGGAGATACCATCCGCATGATGGCAACCGGTGCACAGTCCGAGGTCACAGAGGTCGGATATTTTGGTGCCGGACAGTTTATCCCGTGTGATGAGCTTGCAGCGGGAATGGTAGGTTATCTCTGTGCAAGTATCAAAAATGTCCGCGATACCCGTGTCGGTGATACCGTGACAAATGCCGACCGCCCATGCAGTGAGCCGCTTCCGGGTTACAAAAAGGTCAATCCGATGGTGTACTGCGGTATGTATCCGGCTGACAGCGCAAAATATCCGGATCTCCGTGATGCATTGGAAAAATTACAGATCAACGATGCGTCCTTGCAGTATGAGCCGGACACATCGTTAGCGCTTGGTTTTGGTTTCCGCTGCGGATTTTTAGGCCTGCTTCATTTAGAAATTATTCAGGAGCGTTTAGAGCGTGAGTTTAATTTAGATCTTGTGACAACAGCTCCGGGGGTTATTTACAAAGTGCACAAGACAAACGGAGAGGTCATGGATCTGACAAACCCGTCAAACCTGCCGGATCCGTCTGAGATCGAATACATGGAAGAACCTGTCGTATCGGCAGAAATCATGGTGACGAGTGAGTATGTCGGTGCAATCATGAAACTGTGCCAGGAGCGCCGCGGTGTTTATTTAAGTATGGAATACTTAGAGGAAACGCGTGCACTGATCAAGTATGATCTGCCGTTAAATGAGATCATTTACGATTTCTTTGATGCATTGAAGTCACGTTCGAGGGGTTATGCGTCCTTTGATTATGAATTAAAGGGATATGAGCGCTCCGAACTGGTAAAACTTGATATCCTGATCAACAAAGAACAGGTCGATGCCCTTTCCTTTATCGTATTCAAAGACAGTGCGTATGAGCGTGGAAGAAAGATGTGCGAAAAATTAAAGGAGGAGATTCCAAGACATTTATTCGAGATCCCGATTCAGGCGGCTGTTGGCGGTAAAGTCATTGCGAGAGAGACCGTCAAGGCAATGCGTAAGGACGTGCTTGCAAAATGTTACGGTGGCGATATTTCCCGAAAGAAAAAACTGTTAGAGAAACAGAAAGAAGGAAAGAAGCGTATGCGTCAGGTCGGAAATGTCGAGATCCCGCAGGAAGCATTTATGAGTGTTTTAAAACTGGATGAGGATTAAATATGGAAAAAAAGGAACTGGAATTATATATACATATCCCGTTCTGTGTCCGGAAATGTAATTATTGTGATTTCCTTTCTTTCCCGGCAGATGAAGATACACAGAGACAATATGTGAAGGCACTTTGCAAAGAAATTTTCTATTATGGGGCACATTGCAGGGATTATGTGGTTTCGACAGTCTATATTGGTGGCGGCACGCCATCGTGGCTGTGGGAGTCGGATATGGCAGAGATCATGGATGCCGTGCATAAAAATTTTGCGCTGCTGCCGGATGCGGAAGTCTCTGTTGAGTGCAATCCCGGAACTGTTACAGCGCAGAAATTTGCAGTGTACAGACAGTCCGGGATCAACCGGATCAGTTTGGGATTGCAGTCTGCACAGAATGTTGAACTGAAAATGTTAGGGCGTATCCATACATGGGAACAGTTCCTGAAAACTTATGAACTTGCAAGAGCAGGAGGATTTTCCAATATTAATGTGGATCTAATGAGCTCACTGCCAGGACAGCACACGGCAACTTATGCGGATTCCCTGCAGAAAGTCTGCCGTCTGAAACCGGAACATATTTCTGCCTATTCGCTGATCATTGAAAAAGGAACTCCGTTTTATGATCTGTATAAATTTGATGCGGTTAAACAACGTGCAGGAATGGCGACGGATGCACTGCCGACAGAAGATGAAGTCTATGAGATGACACAGCTGACCGAGCAGATGCTTAAGGAAAACGGCTATGTGCATTATGAGGTTTCAAATTTTGCACAGCCTGGTTATGCGTGCAGACATAATATAGGTTACTGGACGCGTGTCAATTATCTTGGTCTGGGACTTGGTGCGTCGTCATTGATGGAAAATATACGTTACACTAACACCAGAGATTTATATACTTATCTGGAGCAGGTCGAAGTCATCCGAGAAGGCATCTGGGAAAATAAACATGACGATGGGACAGTGGAACAGCTCCCGGCAACCAATCTGCACGCCTCTGCTGAGTCAGTTGGCAAATATGCGCAGATGGAAGAATTTATGTATTTAGGACTTCGTATGATCGACGGAGTTTCAAGGGATGATTTTATGCACAGCTTTGGGATGCCCATCGAGGCAGTGTATCAGGAAGTTTTGAATCATCTGCAGGAGGAGGAGCTCTTAGAGCGTCGCGCAGGAAGAATATACCTGACACCCAAGGGACAGGATGTCAGCAATTATGCACTGTCGCAGTTCCTGTTTGATTGAAACATCATAAAATATTAAGAAAATGTTTTATGGTCTTTTACATGTGGATAGGATATAATGTGCGTAGGCAGTGAGCGGTGCCAAATAAGAGAAATACAAAAAATGACTGCTTGCAGGCATTTTTTTGTGCTTTTCTTATTTGATAGGGCGGTGCTAGGTGCCGGTGGCACCTGTTTAGCACGGACCGAAGTGGAACGTAGATGCCCGTCAGTTCAGTGGCACTGCGGATGAAAGAATTTGAAAAATTAAAATAGATAAGATAGAGAGTGAACGGATTTGAATGCAGAGAAGCGAAGAAAAAAACGACTGAGAAACCTGGTGTGCATAGTATATTGTTCGCTGCAGCTTCTGATCGTTCTTGCGTTATTTCAGGGGATGGGGAGTCTGCTGCACAAGCTGGTTCCGGCAGGCATCGACCTTTCGCAGATCGAAGGGAAGATCGTGGCTGTTGATGATGAGCAGGAAAATACGGAAACAATAGACGAGAATAAACTGATCGTATGTTTGGACGCCGGACACGGCGGAAAAGATAACGGGTCTGATTACAGGCTGCGTTATGAAAAAAACGATAATTTAAAAATAACACAGGCAGTGGCGGCATATCTTGCTGATAAAGAGGACGTACAGGTCATTATGACGCGTTCCGATGATACATTTTTATCGTTGGAGGAACGGACAACCTTTGCAAATCAGAATAATGCCGATTATTTTGTGTCACTGCACCGCAATACAGGCGAAGGTAATGGTGTGGAGACCTGGATCCGCAGTGATGCGGATGACAAGGCACAGGCGCTTGCCCAGAATATTATGGATAACCTGGATGCTGCAGGGATCTCGAGAAACCGTGGTGTAAAAAAAGGGACACAAAAGAGCGAGAGCAAAGATTATTATGTAAATCTGCACACGAACATGCCGGCATGTATTGTCGAACTTGGTTTTATGAACAGTCCGACGGACAATCAGCTGTTTGATGCGAACGTTGAAAATTATGCAAAAGCGATCGGGGATGCTGTGTTAAAAACGTATGAGTCTTATGGAAAAGACGGAGCAGATGCTAAAGAATCCGTCGAGGATGTTCCAGGCACGGAAGAGCAGACGAGTACAGAAACGGGCACAGGTACGACAGGACAGGTATTGCAGAACACACCGATTGAAAATGTATCCTCATTGGATGCCACCAGCCATGACTGGGGACTTGGCAGCCATACAGATGATGAAAACCGTCCGTTAGATGCCATCAATGCGCAGGAGACATATGGAAAATACAATGCCTGCTTTATTGGTGATGACACGAAAGACATTTATCTGACCTTTGATGAAGGCTATGAATACGGACAGACGGAGAGCATCTTAAATACCTTAAAGGAAAAAGGGGTATCTGCCACATTTTTTGTGACAGAACCGTATGCGAAAGAGAATCCGGATCTGGTAAGACGAATGATCGATGAAGGACATGTGTTAGGAAACCACAGTGTGACGCATCCTTCCGCAGGTATGCCTTCTTTATCATTAGATAAACAGGAAAATGAGGTAACAGAGAATCATGCCTATATCAAAGAAAATTTTGGATATGATATGTATCTGTTCCGTTACCCGACCGGAAGATTCAGTGAGCAGTCACTTGCACTGCTAAACAACTGCAATTACAAGAGTATTTTCTGGAGTTTTGCATATCTGGACTATGACGTCAATAATCAGCCGGATCGGGTATCAAGTCTACAGAAGATGAAAGATAAACTCCACCCGGGTGCAATTTATCTGCTCCATGCGGAGTCGGAGACGAATGCAGCAGTGCTGGGAGATTTTATTGATGCCGTGAGAGCTGCGGGTTATGGGTTTAAGAATTTTTAATAGAATATTTGCAGAAAAAGTGGTAAAATAAAATCGGTCAATCCGTGCAGAGATGCGTGTGGCTCCGGCTGCATTACCCACGACACTTTTTTCAATAGCGTAGGCTTAGCGGTGTTATCGTGAGGTAGCGGATGACCTTTTTATATATCGCTTTATGAAAAGAAAAATAAATAGTATCAGAAAAGAGGGACGCAGGAAAAATGCGACCTCAGGAGAAAGCAGGGGACGCCAGATTAGATCTGACGAATCCTGCTTTTTTTCGGAAGTCTGTGTTGTTAGTTAAGCAGACAAATTCCAAGATTTAAGTACCCTGCAAAAGATATTTACTTTTCTCAATATCCCTTACCTTGATTAGTTATGACAGCAGGGTATAAAATATGAGAAAGCAATATGAAAGGGGAAGAAGATCATGAACCATGAAGATTACGAAAAGGCAGCAAATTATTGGAAAAAAAGATGCAGACAATGTCTGTATGTCAGAGGAATAATTAAAAAAGAGAGGTATGCGAACAGGCAGACCAAATATTTTAGAAATTTGTAATTTATCTAAATTACAAATTGACATTTAAAGGTAACAGGATTACTATAAAATAGTAATTTACTTAAATTACTCCTAAAGGGGGATTTATGGAACAAAAACGTTTGGATGAATTGATAAATTTTACTTTGGGTAAAAACATTTCCAGGCTAAAAAATCAGAATGTAAATATCTATACACCAGAGGATTTTGAAAAGGATTTACATAGTTTAGCTGATGTAAATATGATATGTGGGTGTATTATTAATTTGATCCGATCTAAAGCATCACCGATATCGACTGAAACACAGGGAAAATATATTACATCGAATTTTCTGTTGTGTATGTTTGATCAGAATGAATTAGACCCCTGGTATTTTTGTTATCAGTTTAATGAGGGAAAGAGCCTGGAACAGCAAATCAGTAAATATCATCAGGGGACAACACTGAGTGTAAAGAAATTAAACATAAAAAGTATTGGCGAATTGAAGATACCAATGTTAGAGATAGAGAAACAAAGGCAGATAGGAAGATTATATAGACAGTCAATGATACAGAAAGATTTATTGGAGCATCAGGCTGAAAATATCAGCAGACTGGCAGCAGAGACAATAAGAAGAATTGAGGAGGATTAACACATGGCAGAGTCGAAAGAATTGTTACAGGTATTATGGAGTGGAGCGGATGTCTTAAGAGGAAAAATGGACGCAAATGAATATAAGACATATCTGCTTGGACTGGTATTTTATAAATATTTATCAGATTCTTATTTATCTAAAGTTTACGATCTGCTCTATGATGGTGTGCCGGAAAGCATAGAAGAAGCGCAGAGGGCATATGAAGAGGCTATGGAAGGGGAGGATGCAAAAGATTTGTTAGAAGAGCTGCAGGAATCTTTACATTATACTCTGACTCCGGATATGACATACATTAGTATGTTAAAAGATGCAAAAAACAATAGCTTTCACCGGGAGAAACTGCAGGCTGCATTCAACAGGATCCAGGAATCGGACGAATTGTTTAACGGGCTGTTTGATGACGTCGATTTATATTCGAATCGTCTTGGAACGGGAGACCAGAAACAGAGTGCTACAATTTCTGATCTTATAAAAGTACTTGAAGCAGCAGATCTGATCCATACAAAAGGAGATGTGCTTGGAAATGCATATGAATATCTGATTGGACAATTTGCATCGGAAACAGGTAAAAAAGCAGGAGAATTCTATACACCCCATGGACCGGCACAGATCCTTTGCCGGATTGCAATGTCAGGACAGGAAAATAAGAAAGGATTACAGGTTTACGATCCATGTATGGGATCTGGTTCTTTGATGTTAAGCTGTAGAAATTATTCTACGGAAGCTAACTACATTAAGTATTATGGACAGGAATTGATGCCATCTACTTATAATCTTGCAAGAATGAATATGTTTTTACATGGAGTGCTGCCCGAAAATCAGCATTTAAGAAACGGTGATACATTGGATGCTGACTGGCCAACAGATGAACAAACAGAATTTGATGTTGTGACCATGAATCCGCCTTATTCCGCAAAATGGTCAGCGGCGGAAGGATTCAAACAGGATGAGCGGTTTATGGATTATGGAGGAAAGCTGGCTCCAAAATCCAAGGCAGATTATGCATTTCTGCTGCATGGATTTTATCATTTAAAGCAGACAGGAACGATGGCGATTGTTTTACCGCATGGAGTATTATTCAGAGGTGCGGCAGAGGGGACGATTAGAGAAACACTGTTACAGAATGGTTCCATTTATGCGGTGATCGGACTTCCTGCTAACATGTTTTACAATACATCCATACCGACCTGTATTATTGTTTTAAAGAAACACCGTGAGGGTAGGGATGTATTATTTATTGATGCATCGCAGCAGTATGAAAAAGAAAAAAAACAGAATGAGATGAAAGGGAGGCACATTGGTCATGTGCTTGAACTATACAATAACCGCAAAACGGTGGAAAAAGAGGCGTATCTGGCATCTTATGAGGATATTGTGGCAAATGATTTCAATCTGAATATACCAAGATATGTTGACACATCAGAGGAAGAACCGGAGATTGATCTTCGTGAACTGACACAGAATATAAAAGAGACAGACCAGGCGATCAAAGAGGGAAATAGAGCATTATTGGGTATGCTGAAAGAACTTAGTTTTAACAATGATGATACAAAAGAAGCAGTGGAAGAGTTCATTCGTGTCTTAGAGGAGGTGTAAGTATGGGAAATACACCAAATATCAGGTTTAAAGGGTTCACGGATGATTGGGAACAGCGTAAGTTCTCGGATGTGGTCGAAATCGGTAGTGGAATGGATTATAAACATCTTGGCGAAGGTGATATTCCTGTCTATGGTACGGGCGGATACATGTTAAGTGTTGATTCTGCCTTATCTGAAGAAAAGGACGCTATCGGAATTGGACGAAAAGGAACTATAGATAAACCCTATATATTGAGAGCACCATTTTGGACTGTAGATACGCTATTTTACTGCATTCCTAAAGAAAATCATGATTTGGATTTTATAAACTGCCTTTTTCAAACTGTTGATTGGAAAAAGAAAGATGAGTCAACTGGCGTACCAAGTCTTTCAAAAGTGATAATTAATAATGTTGAAGCAGTAGTGCCGTCATTTGATGAGCAGAAGAAAATCGGAGAATATTTCAATAACCTCGACCACCTCATCACTCTTCATCAGCGTAAGTGTGATGAAATGAAAAAAATGAAAAAATTCATGCTTCAAAAAATGTTCCCGAAAAATGGACAAAAAAATCCGGAAATTCGTTTTGATGGATTTACGGATGATTGGGAACAGCGTAAGTTATCAGAGTTCGGTGAAGCAACAGGTGGGACATCCATAGAATCAGAGTTCTCTGCGGATGGAATATATAAAGTAATAAGCATAGGAAGTTATTCTGAAGACAATATTTATAGAGATCAAGGGATACGTGCAGTAAGGTCGGATAAGACAATAAATAGGATCCTGAATAAAGGTGATATTACAATGATTTTAAATGATAAAACTGCATCTGGAAATATCATCGGACGCGTACTTTTGATTGAAGAATCAGGGGTTTATGTATATAATCAGCGAACGGAAAGAATTGAAGTAGGTTGTGAGAATTATAATTCACAATTTATATATACGATGTTAAATGCTCCAGAGATTAGAGATAAAATTATTAAACAAAGCCAAGGAAATACACAAATATACGTCAATTGGACAACTGTGTCTCAGACTGACTACTTAGTACCTCAGATTGAAGAACAAATAAAAATTGGTGAGTATTTTAAGAGCATTGATAACCTTATCACCCTTCATCAGCGTAAGGTAGAAAATTTGAAAAATTTGAAGAAATATATGCTTCAAAATATGTTTGTATAGGGAGGATGACGGATATGGGGAATATTATCTTGTATCATGGGAGTCCTGCCAAAGAAATTAAGCCAGCTTTTGGATTGGGAGAAGACCGGCATGATTACGGAAAAGGCTTTTATTTGACGGAAAATATTGATCTTGCAAAAGAATGGGCGGTTTGCAGACCGGATGAGACAAATGGCTGGGTTCATAAATATGAGTTGGATATGGAAGGACTGAAAGTACTTGATTTCCAGAAATATAGCATTTTATCATGGCTGGCTGAATTAATGAAACACAGGGATGCGGCGGACTCTAAGCGTTACAGAATGTTGTCGCAGAAGTTTATTGCAAAATATGGTATCGAAACAAGCGGATATGATGTGATAAAAGGATGGAGAGCGGATGCATCGTACTTTTATATTGCAAAAGCGTTTGTCAGAGATGAAATTGATGTGGAAATTTTAGAAGAGCTCCTTTTGTTGGGAGGTTTGGGAATACAGTATTGTATTAAATCAGAACTGGCATATTTGAGGCTGTCTGAGAGAGAAGAAGAACTTATTTCCGTGGAATATGACGAGTTTAATGAAAAATACAATGAACGCGATGTGACAGCAAGGAAAAGGATGAAAGAACTGATTGACTCTGATGCAAATAAAGTAACCAATGTGTTTAGCACAATTTTATGAGGTGAGGAAAATGCGGGCATATTCAGAGATATATTTAGATGGTGTGGTAGAGAGTCAGGGAAAACTGTTTGATTTTGTAGCGCAGACATTTCCTGAAAATGATACAACGGATTTTATAGAAGCGTATATGAAAAGTAAAACCAGAAAATATATCGATGAGTCGATGGCATATGTTAATACCATGGATGCTAAAGAATTATGGAAATATTTTTCGGATACAGAAAAGTATAAATTGAAAGCCGGAAAGGCTTTAGAAGGGTTTATGCCGGACTGGATTGGCGAGTTTTATGCGTATTATCAATGGTACTATAATATTCCAAGCTCGGAGGTAATAGAAAAAGTACCGTTAAATTTTTTGATGAAAGCGTATCACGGACTGCATGACTTAGAGCTTGATCTGGCAGTAAAAAAGGTAGGTGCAGCTTAAAATGGGCATTTTATGTTTTCATAATCCTGATGAAGAAAATGGGTACTTGAGCAACTGGTATATGTCACAGCTTCATGTAAATGGAATCGGATTTTCATCTATGGAGCAATATATGATGTATAAAAAGGCAGTTTGTTTCAGAGATGATGTAATAGCTGAAAAGATATTGGAAACAGATGAGGTTGGAACTATAAAAGAACTGGGACGTATGGTGGCGGGCTATAATGAAAATTACTGGAATGGTATAAGGCAGATTGTAGTTTATGAAGGACTTATAGCAAAATTTTCCCAAAATGATAAATTGAGGGAAGGTCTGTTACATACAAAAGATCAAATCCTTGCAGAATGTGCGGTAAAAGACAGGATTTGGGGGATTGGATTGTCTATGAAAGATCCAGATCGGATGGATTTAAGCAAATGGAGAGGTCAAAACTTATTAGGATACACATTGATGATGATAAGAGACAGGTTGTAAATGTTATTACTTGGGAACAGCGTAAGTTCTCGGATGTGGTCGAAATCGGTAGTGGAATGGATTATAAACATCTTGGCGAAGGTGATATTCCTGTCTATGGTACGGGCGGATACATGTTAAGTGTTGATTCTGCCTTATCTGAAGAAAAGGACGCTATCGGAATTGGACGAAAAGGAACTATAGATAAACCCTATATATTGAGAGCACCATTTTGGACTGTAGATACGCTATTTTACTGCATTCCTAAAGAAAATCATGATTTGGATTTTATAAACTGCCTTTTTCAAACTGTTGATTGGAAAAAGAAAGATGAGTCAACTGGCGTACCAAGTCTTTCAAAAGTGATAATTAATAATGTTGAAGCAGTAGTGCCGTCATTTGATGAGCAGAAGAAAATCGGAGAATATTTCAATAACCTCGACCACCTCATCACTCTTCATCAGCGTAAGTGTAATTGGCTGAAAAAATTGAAAGAATATATGCTAAAGAACATTTTCCAAAGGTATAAGTAAAGAAAGTGTGCTAAAATTATATAGAAAATAGAGATGACGTAAATGGTTATAAGGGGGTGAAAGTAAATGATTGTGTATCATGGAAGTGGAGAGATGGTAGAATTCCCGGAAATAAGAAAAACGAAATACACAAAAGATTTTTCCTGGGGATTTTATTGTACTAACGACTATGAACAGGCATACAGATGGGCTGAAAGACGACATAAAAATGGAGTAATAAATTGCTATGAATATATAGAAAATCCCAAATTAAAGATAAAGAAATTTGATAAAATGTCTGATGAATGGCTTGATTTTATTGCAGAATGTCGCTCTGGAAAATTACATGATTACGATATTGTAGAGGGACCTATGGCAGATGATACGATTTGGAATTTTGTAAACGATTTTTTGAGCGGACTTATTTCCCGTAAAGTTTTTTGGGAATATGCAAAATTTAAACACCCAACGCATCAGATTAGTTTTCACACTATTCAGGCACTTGCCTGTCTGAAATACGAAAGGAGTGAGACGATATATGAAAGATCTGATACATGACAATTTGTTTTATGTGTGTACGGTAATAGAATTTGTTGCCAGAAGTACACATAATCATGTCCGGGATATCATAAATAAATTGTCTGATGATGATATCGAGCACCAGTTAAAAGCTGCGTCTGTCAATCATTGTCTTTCTATGGAACAAATATGTGATGAATGGGTTGAGGATTATAACATTTCAAATGGGAATTATAATAATGTATCAGCTTGTCGTTATGCTGTGCCATCTGTGACATCTATAGGCAGAGTTTATCAAAGACTTATCTTAGATGTCATGGAAGATAATGTAATAGAGACATTGCGCAAGGTATATAACTCTTTTATGAGTGATGAGATTTCAGACTTTAATTCAAGCTTTTATTATAGCAATCCTGATTATCTGAAATGTTCTTATGAAGAAGGACATGTTTTAAGTTAGATGGTGTAAAAATCAAAGCATTTCATGTTTCCTAAGGAGAAAGGAAAAATTATGGCAGAATTAGAAGCAGTCATTGAAAAAAGATTGATCGATCAGTTATGCAGTGGTGAGTCGCAGTGGACATATCGGCCGGATATCCGGACAGAAGAGCAGCTTTGGAACAACTTTAAATACATTTTAGAGCAGAATAATAAGGCAAAATTAAATGATACCCCATTATCTGACTCTGAATTTGCAAAAGTGAAGAATGATCTTTCACATGCCTCCTTCTATGATGCCGGGAAATGGCTGGTTGGAGAGAATGGCAAGGTATATGTGCATGTGCAGAGGGGAAACGAAACGTTACATTTACTTGTGATGAACAATGAACATATTGCGGGGGGAACCAGTGTATATGAAGTGATCAATCAGTATCAGGCATTTGCGACTGGTGAGGAGAATGATAATCGTGACAGAAGATTTGATGTAACGCTTCTGATTAATGGAATCCCGATGATTCATATTGAATTGAAGAATAAAGAACATTCTTATATGGATGCATATCGGCAGATTAAAAAGTACATAGCAGAGGGGAAATTTCATGGAATGTTTTCCAATGTGCAAATGTTTGTGGTAAGCAATGCCGTTGATACAAAGTATTTTTCTGCAGCAAGAGATACGGAATTAAATAAAAAGTTTATAACCGGATGGATTGATAAGGAAAATTTGCCGGTATGTGATTATATTGATTTTGCTGAGGCAGTGTTAAAAATACCGGAAGCACATGAGATGGTAACAAAATATACGGTATTAGATAATGATAAGAAGAAGCTGTTGATCCTGCGACCATATCAGATACATGCAATTGAAGCAATGCGGGCAGCTTCAAGGAGAGGAGAATCGGGATTTATCTGGCATACCACGGGTTCCGGAAAAACAATGACTTCCTATAAGGCAACACGTAATTTGCTGATGGATATTCCATCGATAGAAAAGACAATTTTTCTGATTGATAGAAAAGATCTTGATTTACAGACAAAGATGGCATTTCAGTCTTATGCAGACAATGATACGATTGATGTTGATGATACTGATTATGTAGACACGTTGATAAAAAAACTGACTGATGGAAATCGCCAGATGATCGTAACAACAAGGCAGAAGATGCAGACAATGGTTAATAAACGCCTGCAGGAAGGTACCAAAGAGTACGAAAAGATAAAAAATCTGAAGGTTGCTTTTGTAGTGGATGAATGTCATAGAGCGGTAACACCGGAGACGAAGAGATTGTTGGAACGATTTTTTTGCAGTTCTCTGTGGTACGGTTTTACAGGAACGCCGATTTTTGAGGAAAACAAGTATGAGCAAAAGGGAGATTTACCGCAGACAACAGAGCAGTTATATGGTAAATGCTTGCACAGTTATACGATAAAAGAGGCGATTCACGATGAGGCGGTTCTGGGATTTATGATTGAAAATCTTGGTCCGAAAAATGCAAATGCGGACTTATCAGTATTTGACACAGAAGAACATATGCGCAGAGTGCTTGATGTGATATTGAATCAGTCCTATACAAAGTTTGGCATGCAAAATGTAAAGGGAAAAACGTATGAGGGGATTTTGACGGTTAATTCCATACCAAAGGCGCAGAAATATTATGAACTGTTGAAAAAAATAAAAGCGGGACAGGACGAATTAAAGATTCATGAAGATATTAGCCGTGCAATGCCGGATTTCCCTAAATTTGCAATCACGTATTCTTTATCTGAAAATGAAGAGACATCAAAGGTTTACCAGGATAAAATGCAGGAGTCTATGGATGATTATAATGCCATGTTTGGAACGAGTTATAAGATTGAGGGAATCAATGCTTACAACAGCAATCTGAATGACCGCCTGGCGCGAAAAGAGAAGAGATATATGGAAAGAAGCCAGCAGTTAGATCTTGTGATTGTAGTTGATCGTTTGTTGACGGGGTTTGATGCACCGTGTCTGTCAACGTTATTTATGGATCGTCAGCCGATGAACCCACAGGATCTGATTCAGGCATTTTCACGTACCAATCGGTTATATGATCCGAATAAGCAATACGGGCAGGTGGTAACGTTTCAATCGCCGGGGGATTTTAAAAATGCAATCAATTATGCGTTAAAATTGTATTCCAGAGGTGGCGATGGAAGTCCGATAGCAGAAGATTGGGATGATGTGCTTCGTTCATTTGCCATATCAGTGAAAACAATACATGCACTTGCGAGTACACCGGCAGATATAGCGGGATTGTCTAAAAAACAGAAAAAAGCTTTTGTGCATATGTTTCGGGCATTAGATCATGATTTTGCCCACTTGAAGGCATTTTCGAATTACAGGGATGAAATCCTTGTGGAATATGAATTTTCGGAAGAAGAATATGAAAATTATGCAGCAGTGTATCATAATGTGATGGAAGAATTAAAGAAGACAGAAGAAGATAAGTCTGATGAGGATAATCCGGTTTTGGATGATTATGATCTGGTTGCATATAACAAGCTGAGAGTAGATTTTGAATATATTATTGAACTGCTGCAGGGAGTCGTGGAATCCTTAGATCAGTCCGAAAATAATTTTAAAGAGGCAGATTTTGAGCATGACATGAGTTTGATCCGGGGATTGATAGAGGATTTTTCAAAGGATAATCCAAAACTCAGTGCATTGTTAGGTTCGATAGTTGATGAAATTGAAAAGGATAAGACAAAATATATTGGACAGGATATCTCTGTGATCGTTAATGAAATGAGATATGCGGCGATTGACAAAGAGATAGAAGATTTTGCCAATAAATGGTATGTAGATTTTGAAACGGTCCGGTATGAGGTATATAACTTTAGGGATGGAGAACTTGCAAATGAAAATAATCTAAAGGAAAAAGCGGATTATACATCATATAAAAACAATGAAGCAGAACCAATGCCCAAATTTAAATTCAGAAAAGAAATGATAGAGGATTTTAAAGATAATCTGATGGAAAGTGTTCTTCCATTACTTGATTAATTATGCAAGACGTAAAAATAGCTGTCGCTGAAAATGCGGCAGCTATTTTAGAATCGGCGTATATATTTAATATTAATTTAAGTTTGATAATGAGCGCATGATGATATCGACATCTTTGCTTTCAAGTTCCTGTATGATATGCAGATAGGTCTTTTGGGTGGTTGTCATACTGGAATGACCTAACCGGCGGGCAACACTCGCAATGGAAACTCCGGCAAATAAAAGTAAAGAGGCATGGGTATGGCGGAGGCCATGTATAGCGATGACTGGGATGCCGGCGTTTTTACAATGGCGTGCCAGTATTCCGTTTAGAGTAGAGTTATACACTTTGGTCGTACCTGCAAAGATGGGTTCGTCCTCTGGAAGGTTTTTGAGCAGGTTGGAAAATTGCATGACGGTCTGCCAGTCAATTTGAATTTTTCTTACAGAGGAAGTGTTTTTTGTAGGAAGAAAACCGCCGTCGCCTTTGTAGTCCCATGTTTTAGAGATGGAAAGTGACTGATGTGCAAAATCGAAATCTTTTGGTGTTAAAGCAAGCGCCTCAGAAAATCGCATGCCTGTTTTAGCAACCAGAAGAATGAACCAGTCCCATGAAATTTCCTGCTCTAAGGTTAAATCTTCAATTAATTTGTGTAATTCAAACTGGTTAAGATATTTGATCTTTTTGTCTCCTGGCTGTTTTCCTTTAATAATAGCTTTTCTGGTAGGATCTCTGGAAATCAGTCCTTCATCGACGGCATCAAGTACGGCACATTTTATATGGTGATGGAAATCGAGAGTGGTCTGATGCTCGTGTGTAGAAGCATAATCATTTAGTAGTTTCTGATAGGAGATTCGGTCAAGATCGCTGATGATAAGATCGGGAACCAGTTTCTCGAGCCAGTGATGAGCCATCAGATATTTTTTCATAGTTACAGTTCTTATGGCACCTTCTTTGTATACGGTGATCCATTGCTTGTAATAGTCGCAGAATAAGATGGTGCTGTTATCTTTTGTTGTATTCATAAATAATCTCCTTTGTCCGTTTTGTATACGCCGATTGCACGCAGATAAAATGAGAATGTCTGGTGTTATAAGTTGTATGGACAAGCATATTGTATCTAATTTTTATGGAATAAATCTATGCTTTCTATGGTAATTCTAAACAAATTCTAAAAAATTGGCACACTGGTATGACCAGAATTTATTGACACAACCACCCTAAAATGATAGAATTTATCTATAAGTAACAGATAAGGCGAAAAATGTTACAAAAGAAATGGAGATTATCATGGGAAATGTACGGATTCTGGAAGTAAAACAGAGCATTTTCGAGAGCAATGACAAGCAGGCAGCATTGCTTCGCGAAGAACTGAAAAAAGACGGCGTGTTCTTGTTGAACCTGATGTCATCGCCTGGATCAGGCAAGACAACGACGCTGACACGCACGATCGAGGCACTGAAAGATGACTTGAAGATCGGTGTCATGGAGGCAGATATCGACTCTGACGTGGATGCGGAAACAATTTTAAAGACCGGAGCAAAGGCAATCCAGCTTCATACAGGCGGCATGTGTCATCTGGATGCAGATATGACGAGACAGGGATTAAAAGGACTTGGAACAGATGATGTGGAACTGGTTATTTTAGAGAATGTCGGCAATCTGGTATGTCCAGCGGAGTTCGATACGGGTGCAGTGAAAAATGCGATGATCTTATCCGTACCGGAAGGACATGACAAACCTTTAAAATACCCGCTGATGTTTTCCATCTGCGATGTCGTGCTGATCAACAAGATCGATGTGATGCCATATTTTGATTTTGACTTAGAGCAGTGTAAAAAGAACATCCTGATGCGCAATCCGAATGCAAAGATCATCCCGATCTGTGCAAAGACAGGTGAAGGTATGGAAGAATGGGCAGACTGGCTGAAAAAAGAGACCGCTGCATGGAAAGAGGAGGAACACGCATGAAAAAGTTTGAGTACACACCACCGGAACAGCCGAGAGAGCTGATCTTAAAATTAGGACAGAAGATCACCGACCGTATCGGTCATACAGTGACAGCCGAAGATCCGGAATATTATGGATTAGAAGCACTTGTGACGGATGAGATGGCAGAAGTTGCACTGAAAATGAAAGTGCGCAAACCGATGACATTAGCACAGGCCGTAAAAGCAACCGGAAAAGAAGAAAAAGTGTTAGAAGAACTGTTGCAGGAAATGAGTAACATCGGTCTTTTAGAGTACAACTGGGAGAATCCGAAACACGAGAAGCAGTATGTCCTTCCGATGTATGTACCGGGAAGTGCAGAGTTTTTTAACATGAAGTTAGATCAGATTAAAGAGCACCCGGAAGTTGCATCATTCTTTGAGCGCATGGCATTTTTACCATTGCAGAAAGTAACACCGATGGTACCGCCAGGAGGCGCTGGAATCGGTATGCACGTTATCCCGGTTGAGAAAGCGATCGAGACGGAAAATGAGTCTGTCAGTGTCGAGCATATTTCCCACTGGTTGGATAAATATGATGGAAAATATGCAGCAGGTCCGTGTTCCTGCCGTTATTCCCGAGGTGTTTTGGGCGAGGGATGCGCGGATGATCCGGAAGACTGGTGTATCGGTGTCGGCGATATGGCTGACTATTTAGTCGAGACAAACAAGGGACATTACATTACACGTGAAAAGGTAATGGAAATCTTACAGCGTGCGGAGGATAACGGATTTGTTCATCAGATCACAAACATTGACGGCGAGGACAAGATTTTTGCCATCTGTAACTGTAATGTAAATATCTGTAATGCACTTCGTACTTCACAGTTATTTAACACACCGAACATGTCACGTTCTGCTTATGTGGCAAAGGTTGAAACAAAGGATTGTGTTGCATGTGGACGCTGCGTAGAGTACTGTCCGGCGGGTGCCGTAAAAATGGGTCAGAAACTCTGTACGAAAGATGGAACCATCACCTATCCGAAACACGAGCTGCCGGATAATACCAAGTGGGGACCGGAAAAATGGGATATGGATTACCGTGATAACAACCGCATCAACTGTTATGATACCGGAACGGCACCGTGTAAGACGGCATGTCCGGCACATATCGCAGTACAGGGATACTTAAAGATGGCGGCACAGGGACGATACACAGATGCCCTTGCCCTGATCAAAAAGGAAAATCCGTTCCCGGCAGTCTGCGGCCGTGTCTGCAACCACCGCTGTGAGGATGCATGTACAAGAGGAACTGTGGACCAGGCAGTTGCGATCGATGATGTCAAGAAATTTATCGCAGAACTGGATCTGAATTCAGATACACGTTACATTCCACCGGTCGTACAGCCGTCAAACCGTGGAACTTTCCCACAGAAGATTGCAATCATTGGTGGTGGCCCGGCTGGTTTAAGCTGTGCGTTTTATTTGGCAACCAGAGGTTACAAACCGACTGTATTTGAGAAAAATGAACGTCCGGGTGGAATGCTCGTTTACGGTATTCCTTCTTTTAAATTAGAGAAAAATGTTGTGGATGCTGAAATCGAAGTGATGCGTGAACTTGGTGTGGATATCAAATGCGGCGTGGAAGTTGGAAAAGATATTTCGTTAGACGAACTGCGCGCGCAGGGATATCAGGCATTTTATATTGCAATCGGCTGCCAGGGAAGCCGCAAAGCAGGCATTCTGGGCGAGGATGCCGCGGGTGTAATGAGTGCGGTTGATTTCTTACATATCGTATCCGGTGGAAACGAAGACTACCGCGTGGATGGCAGATCTGTTGTCATCGGTGGCGGTAACGTGGCAATCGATGTGGCACGTACAGCGGCACGCTGTGGTTCCAACGAAGTTTCCATGTTCTGCTTAGAGTCTGAAAAAGAGATGCCGGCATCCAAAGATGAGGTGGAAGAAGTCAAAGAAGAGGGAGCTGCCGTTCACTGTGGCTGGGGTCCGAAAGAGATTTTGACAGAAAACGGTAAAGTGCGTGGCATCGTGCTGAAAAAATGTGTTTCCGTCAAAGATGAGACTGGACGTTTTAACCCACAGTTCGATGAGAATGAGACAATGACCGTGGAATGTGAGCATGTATACTTAAGTATTGGACAGAGCATTCTCTGGGGTGACCTTTTGGCAGGCTCTAAAGTGGAACTTGGAAGAGGAAACGGAGCAGTAGCAGATCCGCTTACTTACCAGACCGCAGAACCGGATATCTTTGTCGGTGGAGATGTCTATACCGGACCGAGTTTTGCAATCAATGCGATCGCAGCCGGAAAAGAAGGTGCAGAGTCCATTCACCGTTTTGTACATGAAAACGCAAGCATGACGATCGGAAGAAACCGCCGTCAGTTTATCGAACTGGATAAGGAAAATCTTGCCCTGGAAGAATATGACAGTGCAAAGAGACAGCGTCCTGCAATGGATGACAAGATTGATGCGCACAGATCATTCCGCGATGCACACAGGACACTGACCGAAGAGCAGGTGAAGATCGAGACTGCGCGTTGTCTTGGATGTGGAGCTTCCGTGGTCGATCCGAACAAGTGTATCGGCTGTGGTGTCTGCACGACAAAGTGTGAATTTGATGCGATCCATCTGCACCGCGAGCTGCCGGAGTGCAGCCGTATGGTAAAAGCGGAGGACAAGATGAAGGCAATTTTTCCTTATATGTTAAAACGTGAAGTGAAGATCCGTTTTGGAAAAAAGGAGAAATAAAGCGAATGCATGAACTTGGAATCGTATTTCATGTGATCAAAAGCGTGGAGGAGATCGCGCAGGAAAATGAACTGACAAAGGTTTCGGCTGTGACACTTTCCATCGGGGAAGTGTCCGGCATCGTGCCGTCTTATCTCACAGACTGCTGGCGCTGGGCGGCGGACCGCACAGAGGTTTTATCCGGCAGTGAGTTAAATATCGAGACAATCCATGCAGTGACACATTGTGATGACTGTGGCTGCGAATATGATACCGTAGCACATGGTAAGATCTGCCCGGAGTGCGGCGGGGAACATACCTGGCTTTTATGTGGAAATGAGACGATGATCAAAGAGATCGAGGTGCCGGAGGAAGAGCCGGTGCCGTAAAGAGTAACATTTTTGTTACTGTTCACTCGCAAGCTTGACACTTGCTGTCAAGCTGTGCGCCAAAGACTATATCATGCCAGATTACAGCCCCATGCATCGAAGATGCATTTAAAATGGGCTGTAATCGTTACTGCTCACACAGTATGTGTGAACAGTAACACATTTTTTGTATTTTATATCGTACAGAATCGAAACATAATTGCAATTCTTAAAAAATCATGATACCCTTTGTATACATAATACTTATATAGGCAAAAAATTTTGCTGTATAATTTTTGTGTATGCAGAGGGTATTGTTATAATAAGAAATTTGCCCGTAAAATGCATCTAAATTGAGATTGTATATCTTTGCAAAGAGCACATGTAAAGTCCTTTTTGCACAAGATTGTTTATTAGAAAAAGAAAAGACGCTGACATCAAAAGAATCACTTGAGATGAAAGGTATGGCATAAATGGAAAATGTAAGAGGCGCAATGCGACTCTTATTAGGCTGTACCTGAAATTAGGGGTACAGTTTTTTTTATTCCAAAATCTGTATCATAGATTCGTGTATGAAAATCATATAAATTTGATAATCAGGGAGGAAACGAATGGATACAAGAGTAGCTTTGATCGGGATCATCGTTGAAAATATGGATTCCACGCCGGAATTAAATAAACTTTTGCATGAATACGGCTCGTATATTATCGGACGGATGGGTCTGCCATACCGTGAGCGGAATGTGCATATCATCAGCGTTGCAATCGATGCGCCGCAGGATGTTATCAATGCACTTTCCGGGAAAATCGGCAGACTTGATGGAATCACGGCAAAGACGGTGTATTCGAATGTTGGCATGGCATAAGCTGGCGTGGATATGAATTGAAAATATACACATTGGGCAAAATCAAAAGAAATATATGTCGGATGCCCAATCTCACTAGCAGAAAGACCATTATGATCGGACAGGGATAAATTTATGTTACAAAACCAGAGAACACCAGACAAAAACAAACAGAAAAACTATGGCATGTCAGCGCAGAATTTTAAAAATCTGTCAGAGACAATAGAAAAGACAGCAGATATCACAAAAGAACAGCTTGCATTTCTTCTTGCAACAGAGGACGATGCGATGATACAGGATTTAAAACAGCGTGCGCGGAACACAGGTGACCGCATCTATGGAAAAAATGTCTACATCCGCGGACTGATTGAGTTCACAAATTACTGCAAAAATGACTGCCTTTACTGTGGAATCCGCAGAAGTAACTGCCACGCAGACCGCTACCGGCTGACGGAAGAAGAGATTCTTTCCTCCTGTAAAAACGGATATGAGCTGGGATTCCGCACCTTTGTACTGCAGGGTGGGGAGGATGGATTTTATACCGATGAAAAGATCTGTCAGATCGTTTCAAAGATCAAGGCAGAATATCCTGATTGTGCGGTGACACTTTCTATCGGAGAAAAATCAAGAGAGAGCTATCAGGCATATTTTGATGCGGGGGCAGACCGGTATCTGCTGCGCCACGAGACGGCAGATGAGGCACATTATAAGAAACTGCACCCGGCAGAGATGTCCTATCAGAACCGGATGCGCTGTCTTAGAGATTTAAAAGAAATCGGATATCAGACCGGATGCGGATTTATGGTAGGTTCGCCTTATCAGACCGTAGATACCCTGTGGGAAGATCTGCAGTTTATCCGTAGATTGAAACCGCAGATGGTCGGTATTGGTCCGTTTATCCCGCAGAAAGATACGCCGTTTGGTACTGAGACAGCGGGCACTATGGAGATGACACTGCGGCTGCTTTCCATTATCAGACTGATCCATCCGCATGTACTTCTCCCGGCGACCACAGCGCTTGGAACGATTCATCCTAAGGGCAGGGAGCTTGGAATTTTAGCGGGAGCAAATGTCGTCATGCCGAATTTATCCCCGGTTGCCGTGCGGGAGAAATATAAATTATATGATAATAAGATCTGCACCGGTGACGAGGCAGCAGAGTGCCGCTTCTGCATGCAGAAACGAATGGAAAGCATTGGCTATCAGGTAGCCGTAAACAGGGGCGATTTTCAGCCATAAGAAAGCAGAATGGAAAGTATCAGCCATCTGTGAGACAGAACGGGCGGACATAAGATAACTTCAGAAATCACAAATTGACAAAAAGCCAGCAGACTTAAGGCGGATCTACTGGTTTTATACGACAGTTCTGCAAAAAGAGCAGTCTGTCGTCCATATAAAAATACACTAACCGGAAAGCAAGCGGGCGCAAACTGACCGGAAAGAAAGGAAGAATGTATGTATAACGCAAAATCATTAAAAGCAGAAGAGTTTATTTCAGATGAGGAGATCAGAGAGACACTTGCCTATGCAGATGCCAACAAGGACAATGTGGCACTGATCGATGAGATCATCGAGAAGGCAAAATTAAGAAAGGGCTTAAATCATAGGGAGGCATCTGTCCTCTTAGCATGTGAGATTCCTGAAAAAATCCAGGAAGTTTATGCACTTGCAGAGCAGATCAAAAAAGATTTTTACGGAAACCGTATCGTATTGTTTGCACCGCTTTATTTGTCAAACTACTGCGTGAACGGCTGTGTATACTGTCCGTATCATCTGAAAAACAAACACATTGCAAGAAAGAAACTGACGCAGGAAGACATCGTAAAAGAAGTTACTGCATTGCAGGATATGGGACATAAACGTCTTGCCATTGAGGCGGGCGAAGATCCGGTCAACAACCCGATCGAATATATCTTAGAGTGCATCAAGACCATCTACAGCATCAAACATAAAAACGGTGCGATCCGCCGTGTCAATGTCAATATTGCTGCAACGACCGTGGAAAATTACCGCAAATTAAAAGAAGCTGGAATCGGAACTTATATCCTGTTTCAGGAGACTTACCATAAAGAAAGCTATGAAAAGCTGCATCCGACCGGACCGAAACACGATTACGCATATCACACAGAGGCGATGGACCGTGCAATGGAGGGCGGAATTGATGATGTAGGACTTGGCGTATTGTTTGGACTTGACCTTTACCGTTATGAGTTTGCAGGACTTTTGATGCACGCAGAACACTTAGAGGCAGTACATGGAGTCGGACCGCATACTATCAGTGTACCGCGAATCAAGCATGCAGATGACATTGATCCGTCTGCATTTGACAATGGCATCTCTGACGACACATTTGCAAAGATCTGTGCTCTGATCCGTGTTTCCGTGCCATATACCGGAATGATCATCTCAACAAGAGAGAGCCAGGAAGTGAGAAACAAAGTCCTTCCGCTTGGCGTTTCCCAGATCAGCGGTGCATCAAAAACAAGCGTCGGCGGCTACGCAGAGCCGGAAAAAGAGGGAGAAGTGACCAGTGAGCAGTTTGATGTCAGCGACCAGAGAACCTTAGATGAAGTTGTGAACTGGCTGATCAAACTGGGGTATATCCCAAGTTTCTGTACTGCATGTTACCGCGAGGGAAGAACCGGTGACCGTTTTATGGCACTTTGTAAAAACATGCAGATCTTAAACTGCTGTCACCCGAATGCGCTGATGACATTAAAAGAATATCTGGAAGATTATGCAAGCGAAGAGACAAAACGTCTTGGTATGGAGCTGATCGACAGAGAACTTGAAAAAATTCCGAATCCGAAAGTAAAACAGACTGCATACGAGCACATCCACGATATCGCAGAGGGAAAACGTGATTTCAGATTCTAAGGGAAATGAGGAGTACTATGGCAGGAACACTGAATGATACACCAGGCAGCAACCGTCTGCATATTGGTGTGTTCGGGAAAACAAACAGCGGGAAATCTTCTTTTATCAACGCCTTCACACATCAGGAAGTCTCCATTGTTGCAGATGTTGCCGGAACGACGACGGATCCGGTCTATAAGCCGATGGAGATCAGTCCGCTTGGTCCCTGTGTGATTATTGACACAGCGGGATTTGATGATGAGACTGAGCTTGGGGAACGCCGTGTGGAGAAAACGAAACTGGCAGCGGAAAAGGCGGATATCGCTGTGATCGTGGTATCTGGCGCGGATGCCTGCAGAGAGGATGCTTCAGAGACGAAAGATGCAAAAGAAAAATTACAACAGTCGTCCGAGAAAAATCAGGAGAACTTACCGGATCTCACAGAAGAATTAAAGTGGTATCAGTTTCTGAAAGAAAAAAATACGCCTGTTTTGTTCCTCGTCGGGAAAGCAGATATTGATCCGCATACGGACGAACTTGCTTCTTATATCAAAGAAAAAACAGGAAAACAGGCGCTCACAGTCAGTGCCAAAACGGGGGCAGGGATCGACGCAGTCAGGGAAGAACTCGCCCGCCTTGTGCCGGAAAATTACGGAGATAGGCTGATCACGGGAGATCTCGTCACAGAAGAAGATTTCGTCTTACTGGTCATGCCGCAGGATATCCAGGCGCCGAAAGGACGTTTGATCCTGCCGCAGGTGCAGACATTACGGGAACTCTTGGATAAAAAGTGCCTGGTCATGAGTGTGACAACAGATAAACTATTGCCGGCACTTGCAGCCTTAAAAGAACCGCCGAAACTGATCATCACAGACTCACAGGTATTCGGCTATGTGTATGAGCACAAGCCGAAAGAGAGCATGCTGACCTCATTTTCTGTTTTGTTTGCAGCGTATAAAGGAGATCTTCCTTACTATGTGGAAGGTGCAAAAATGTTAGATTCCCTGACAAATGAATCGCATGTTCTGATCGCAGAATGCTGCAGCCATGCGCCACTGCAGGAAGATATCGGAAGAGTCAAAATCCCGCGCATGTTAAAAAAGCGCGCAGGAGAGGGCATTACCGTAGACATCATGAGTGGAACGGATTTTCCACAGGATTTATCCGGCTATGATCTGATCATTCAGTGCGGTGCATGCATGTTTAACCGCAAATATGTGATGTCGCGGATCGACCGTGCCAAAAAACAGCAGGTTCCGATGACAAATTATGGGGTGACGATCGCACATCTGACCGGAATACTTGATAAAATTTCAATGTAGATAGTTTGTCAGACAGATATATAATAAGAAGATACGATAAGAGAGTGTAAGCCCGCAGAGAACCGGTGATGGTTTCCTGCGAGTTTGTTCAGACTAAAGCAGATACGTTTTCTTACCGATAATAGCTTATATAACTAGAAGTAGTTATGAAAAGAGAAAATAAGAACTTTTACATGTGGGAATGAGGAGCAAAATGAACGATTTTAATTATTATGCACCGACAAAAGTTGTTTTCGGAAAAGGTGCGGAACAAAAAGTTGGAAACCTGATAAAAGAACAGAACTGTAAAAAGGTTCTCATCCATTATGGAAGCGGCAGTGCCAGACGCTCCGGTCTGTTAGACAGGATCGAGGCGATCTTTGATAAAGAGGGGATCACTTACGTCGAATTGGGCGGTGTTGTTCCAAACCCGAGACTTTCTCTGGTGTATGAAGGAATCGCACTCTGTAAAAAAGAAAATGTCGATTTCATCCTTGCCGTCGGCGGCGGAAGTGTCATTGATTCCGCAAAGGCGATCGGATATGGTGTTGCAAATGAAGGAGACGTGTGGGATTTCTTTGATTTTAAACGGAAACCGACTGCATGTCTGCCGATCGGTGTAGTGCTTACGATCGCGGCGGCGGGAAGTGAGATGAGCGGTTCCTGCGTAATAACAAAGGAAGATGGCGGTATGAAGAGAGGATGCACGACCGATTACAGCCGATTAAAGTTTGCTGTTTTAGATCCGGAGCTTACGATGACGCTTCCACCGTATCAGACAGCATGCGGATGCACGGATATCCTGATGCATACGATGGAACGCTATTTCAACCACGGTGAAAACATGGAACTGACGGATGGAATCAGTGAAGCACTGATGCGCACGGTGATCAGAAATGCAAAAATCCTTGTAAAAGAGCCGGAAAATTATGATGCGCGCGCGGAAGTCATGTGGGCGGGAAGTCTTTCCCATAATGGACTGACCGGCTGCGGAACGGATGGTGGTGACTGGGCAACGCACAAATTAGAACACGAGCTTGGTGGAATGTTTGATGTGGCACATGGAGCAGGGCTTGCCGCAATCTGGGGAAGCTGGGCACGCTATGTCTGCGGGGAGCGTATTGAACGATTTGTGCAGTTTGCAGAGCACGTTATGGGTGTGGAGCCGCAGGAGACAGAACAGAAGACGGCAGAGGCAGGCATTGCTGCAATGGAGGATTTTTACCGGGAAATCCATATGCCGACATCATTAACGGAACTTGGCATTGCGCCGACAGAAGAACAGATAAAAGAACTGGCAGAAAAGTGTAATGCGGCAGTCAGAGGCAATCTTGGAAAAGTAAAGCATCTGGATGTGGAAGATATGATCGCAATCTATACGGCAGCAAAATAATATTTTTATAGAAATTCAGGTATAAACACGATAAAAAACAGCATGAGAAAACCCCTGCAAAACTCGTATCTACAGGTTTTGCAGGGGCTTGTATTCTGTAAAAATTATTTTGCAAGAAGCATCATGATCTGATTGCTGCGCTGTACAAATTTTGCCATAGCGTCAACAGACAGCGGCTGGTTGGAAAGCATTGCAAGATCGTAAAGCTGTTCACAGAACATCGGAACATGCTCGGAATCTTTGTGCTCAAAGATATATTTTACAAGTTCATTGTTTGCGTTTAAGGTCAGGGTCTGATCCGCAGCAAACATGTTCGGATCCATGCCGCCCATGCCGTTCATTGCATACATCTTCATCATATCCTGCATACGTCTGCCTTCCTCAGAAAGGGTGATGACAGATGCGATATCAGCGTTTTTCAGTTTTTCAACTTTGACAGTCAGTTTATCGTTGTTTAAAGCTTTTTTAAACACATCAGTCAGGGTATCTGTCTCAGCCTTTAAGTCCTCAGCGGAAGTCTCGTCCTTTAAGGATTCTGTGACATCTGCATCAATACGCATGAATTTATAATGCTCATTGCGCTGCTCAAGCTGTGAGATGAAGGAAGTATCAATGTTGTGGTCTAATATGACAGCGTCCATGTTCTGCTCTTTGAACATCTTAATGTACTGACCCTGCTGAAGTTTGTCAGTTACATAGTAGATTACCTTGCGCTCATCTTTTTCCTCAGTATTCTCATCTGCTGTATCGGTGCTTTCCTTTTTGATCGGATTGCCGTCAGCATCTAATACCTCAGCTTCATCTTTGTTTTCGTCTTTCTTTTCTTCCTCTTTGACTAAGAGTTCCGGAAGAGTGAGATATTTGTCATCCAGATTCTTGAACAGGATGTAATCGTTCATCTTGTCACAGAATTTGGTATCTTTCAGACAGCCGAATTTGATGAACGGGCTGATGTCGTCCCAGTATTTCTCGTAATTTTCTTTATCCGTCTTGCACATACCGATCAGCTTGTCAGCTACTTTCTTGGTGATGTACTCGGAGATCTTCTTTACAAAACCATCGTTCTGCAGTGCACTTCTGGATACGTTAAGCGGCAGATCCGGGCAATCGATCACACCTTTTAAGAGCATTAAGAATTCAGGAATGACTTCCTTGATGTTATCGGCGATAAATACTTGGTTGTTGTAAAGTTTGATGGTTCCCTCGATGGAATCATACTCGGTATTGATCTTCGGGAAGTAGAGGATACCTTTTAAATTAAACGGATAGTCCATATTTAAGTGGATCCAGAACAACGGTTCTTTGTAGTCTAAGAATACTTTGCGGTAAAATGCTTTGTATTCTTCGTCGGTGCATTCGTTCGGACTCTTTGCCCAGAGAGGGTTGGTATCGTTTAATGAAACCGGACGCTTTACGATCTTTAATTTATCTTTTGCAGGAGAAACTTCAACGACTTCTTTTTCGCCGTTTTCGTTTTCTTTCTCCTCTGTTTTTGCTTCCTCATGGATCGTCTCAACGACGGTGTCTGTGTCTAATTTATCAGCGGCGTCGATCGTCTCATATTCTGTCTCAGCGTTTGCCTTCTCAAGGAAGATCGGAGTCGGCATGAAAGAGCAGTACTTTTCGATGACTTCTCTTGCACGGTACTCGTTGGAAAATTCAACGGAATCCTCGTTTAAAAAAAGGGTGATCTCTGTACCGACGCCTTCTTTGGTGCCGTCAGCCATATCAAATTCAGTACCGCCGTCGCAGGACCAGTGAACAGCCGTTGCGCCGTCTTTGTAGGATAATGTATCGATCGTTACCTGATCAGCTACCATGAATGCGGAGTAGAAGCCAAGTCCGAAGTGACCGATGATCTGATCGTCGTTTGCTTTGTCTTTGTATTTTTCAATGAAATCTGTTGCGCCGGAAAATGCGATCTGGTTGATGTATTCCTCAACCTCGTCTGCGGTCATACCAAGACCATTATCGATAAATTTTAAGGTTTTTTCTTCCGGATTTACAACAACGTGGATCTCCGGTTTGTAGTCAGATGGTAATGTATATTCGCCCATCATTTCGAGTTTTTTTAATTTTGTGATCGCATCACATCCGTTACTGATCAGCTCACGGAAGAAGATGTCGTGATCGGAATATAACCATTTTTTGATAATCGGGAACAGATTATCGCTGTTAATTGAAAGATTTCCATGTTTCTCTGCCATATTCAAACACTCCTTTATAATCGTAATAAAATGCAGTGGGCAGATCCGCCTCGCTGCTGCCTAAATCTAATATTATAACCGCAAATTTCAAAAGTCAATAGAAAATCAGCACTCTTTTTTAATGAGTGCTAACAAAAGAAACGGAAATGCCTTAAAACAGGGAAAAACCAGTATTTCTTAAAAAAATATAAATTAAGCAGATAAATAGGATTTTCATTTTGCAGGATTTGTTTTATCATGATAACAGTGAAATTTATTAAGCAGATGAAAAAGATGTTTGCTGGGCAGAAATGGAGATTATTATGACACGCGACAATAACATTCCGGAAATTGATTTTGTGATCACATGGGTAGATGGCAATGATCCGGACTGGCAGAAACAGAAAATGGAGTACAGTATGCAGCCGGATCTGTCGCAGAAACAGGATGACAGAAAAGAGAGATACAGAGACTGGGATCTGCTGAGGTACTGGTTTCGTGGTGTGGAGCGTTTTGCACCATGGGTGCGCAGGATACACTTTGTTACATGGGGGCATCTGCCATCCTGGTTAAATAAAGAACATCCGAAGTTAAATATTGTAAATCATAAAGATTTTATTCCAGAAAAATATCTGCCGACATTTAATTCACATGCCATTGAGTGGAATATGCACAGAATCCCAGGTCTGGCAGAGAATTTTGTATATTTTAATGATGATATGTTTCTGATAAAAAAGGTCAGACCGGAACAGTATTTTAAAAATGATCTTCCGGTGGATATGCTGGCTCTTCAGCCTGATGTGGCAAATACAAAAGATCAGGTCATGCCATATATTTACCTGAATAATGCCATGCTTCTGGCAAAATATTTTGACAAACGTGAAAATATGAAAAAACAGCCGGGAGCATATTTCCATCCCGGTTATCCGTTTATGTATTTTATTTATAATATGTTAGAACTGGCGTTCCCGTTGTTTACAGGATTTTACACGGTTCATGGGCCGTCTCCTTTTAAAAAGAGTACTTTTGTGAAAATGTGGGAATTAGAACCGGAGTTGTTAAACGAGGTGTGCAGCCATAAATTCCGTCAGAAAGAGGATGTCAGCCAGTATGTGCTCAGGGAGTATCAGAAACTGACTGGCGGTTTTGTTCCCGGCAATGTAAGAAGACTCTGCCGGTATTATGATGTCTCAAATGATAACAGCAGGATTGTGGCTGATATAGGTCATCAGAAGAGTGGAAGCGTCTGTTTGAATGACAGCAATCAGGAGATTGATTTTGAGTGGGCAAAAGAAGAACTTCATATGGGTTTTGCGCAGATCTTGAAGGAAAAATCTGCATTTGAAAAGTAAGAGGTGAAAAAAGTGATCGTATTAAAAGCAGATAGCGAATTAAAAATGACATTTGAACGGCTGATAAAGACCATGCATGCAAATGTAAACTGGACAGGTCTTTTTGTGGCACTTGATAATTATCTCATTTTACAGGGGGAAGTGCGCTCCCTGTTTTTTCATTTTGACAGTAGAAAAGTGGCGGAAAATATTGTAGATCTGCCGATCAAAGAAGATGAGATCAAAGATACCGATGAGGCAGCAGTACGGGATGTGATCAATATGATCCTGTATGCATTTGGAAAATGGGGAACGATCCAGGGACTTCGTGTGGAAAAAAATACGGAGCAGCTGAATACTCTTTTCGGGCATGTGCTTGCAGGAATCTATATTGAACCGGAATATACCACGCAGTATTTTCGTTTTTATCATGCAGGAAAGCGTATTACCTATGAAGATGTGATACAGGCGGCACTTGAGGCAAAAGAAGCAGTGCAGAAGGAAGAGGAAGCAGACGAGGAACAGGGACTCTGGCATAAAGTTGAATGGAAGATGGCGCATACTGTTTTTGAGAGAACAGAACTTTCACTGTCAGAAAGAGCAAAAGGCAGGATTGGCAATAACTTTTATAAAGTTGGTTACCGCTGCCCAAAATGCAAAGGAAATCTGCATATGATCATGTATCCGAAAGGAAAAGAGTTTCGAATCGAGACGCCTGAGGGAGTAGTCCTTTTGGCAAAAGCATGTACCTGTGCAGCGTGTCACAGATTTTATACGCCGCGCCCATGGAAACTTCTTGGAGACGGCGATATTTATCTGATGGATTTTGAGGAGGATAAAAAGGCATACGAAGATTATCTTGAGCTGATGGGGCGTAACGGCGAGCATGAGGCAAACAGCCGTTATAATGAGTATGAGGACGGCAGAAAGCCGGCGGGTGTCGAGGATGAGCAGCAGCCACTTGAGGAACTGTGCGAGGATCTGCCGGAATATTCAGATGCAGACTTTGAGGAATTATTAAATAAGATAGAAGAGGGATTTTTCCCGGAAAGCAGTATTGCAGCCTGCGAACCTGCCATACAGGAGGAAAAAAAGCGTCGTAAAAAGTTAAAGAGTACGCCTGCATCAGATCAGGACGAAGTCACAGATGATGAAGAAGAGCAGGATGAGAGCAAGAACCGGCACGCAGAAAAACAGCATGGAAATGAAAGCGCGGATGAAAGTGGATGGAAGCGGAACGAGAACGAAAGGCTGTATGCAGATGCACGTCAGGATGAAACCGAACGACGCCATGTGAAAGGTTCCCGATATGAGAGTGACAGCAGGCAGCCGCACGAAGCTGGGCAGATCAGCGGGGAATCGTCCGATGAAAAATATGCACAGGTAAATAATGCGGAGGCACAGAAAGTCCGCGAGACTTATCAGGCTAAATTTGGAGTCGCAGACCGTATGTCAGAGCGCCAGCTTTCCGAATTAAAACACCAGCTCATGCATGAAACAAGAATTTCGCCCGAAGAGCGGAAACAATACCTGGATATGTTAGAGGAAAAAGAACAGGACAGAAAGCTTGCCGCGTTAAATAAAAAGGCAGAGAACTGCGCAGATAAAAATTATGCCGTGATGCGCCGTGTCTATGACGAGATTGCAGAGGAAAAGCTGCCGCAGGAGAAAAAACAGAATCTGCTTTTAAATCTGAAACAGAAAATGCAGACACAGGCAGAGCGGGAAGTCGCAGAGCTGGTTGGGAAAATGCCGCCTAATATGGACAGGGCACGTTACCATGCACTTCGGGAGAAATTAAAAGAATACGAAGGAGTAGATTTAACCCCATATCAGGAACGGTTAGAATCGCAGAAAAATCTTGCCGAACAGCAGGAAATAAAAAATATGATCCGCCAGTCGAGAAAAATCACCAGAGATGATCTGACAGAGCTTAAGGAGCGTCTGAAAGAAAAGGAGTTTGAGCCGGGGCTGGTTTTGCCGTATTTTGAGCAGATCGAGAATAAAATCCGTCAGATGGATGAAAATGAGATCGCAGAAATTACCGGTGATCCGGCACACATGTCCTTTGATGAGGGAATGGATGCGTATCAGAAGATTGCAGAAGGACCATATTTACCGGATTTAAAGGATAATGCATTAGAACTTTTAAGCAGGCGTCTTTCCAAGATCAAGACGGATGAGTGTGAACAGCTTGTAAATAAGCTGAAAAATGAACTGGAAGAGGCGGGAATCACAGAAAGCCAGAAACATTATTTTTACCCGGCGAGAAAAGTGCTGTTAAAGCAGGCAGCGCCGCAGGAAACAGAGGTTATCGATTATGCCATGGCATCCTATGCCGCAGGAAACGGTCTGTTTGAATATCCGATTTTTGTGGTGGACACATCGAGAAACAACAGTGGAAAAGAGGGGATTATCCTGACACCGGAACATCTATATTACAGCACACTGATGACATCTTACCGTATTGATGTTCCGTCCATAGATGAGATCACTGCATCCACAGGACTTTTAAACCGTGGTGTGTATGTGACAGAGAAAAATGGGAAAAAGACGAAAATTCCATATGCGGTAGAAAATAAGCAGCTCACGGCATATGCCGGGGTATTGAATGAATTTATTCATTATTTACAGGAAAAACCGGATTCGCGAAATATTTCTTATCTGGCGAAAGAAAAACATGATACGATCTGCTGCTTCCGCTGTGGTTATGTATATAAGGGAGGAAATATCTGTCCAAAATGTGGATTTAAAAACAATGCTTAGAAAATATTAAGAATTATTAAAAATGTATAAAAATGCTTCTTATTTTTGAAAGATATGATATAATGTTACCATACATATTGTTATTTAATTAACAAAATATGTGATGGTTATATAAAAGTTGCACACAGTAAATGACACAAAAAATACAGGCATGTGTATGTGTCAGGGGGCGGCCTTTTGATGGCGGCAGATTGGAGGAAAGATGGCAAGATTTACATTACCACGCGATTTGTATCACGGAAAAGGGGCATTGGAAGCATTAAAGACGTTTGAAGGCAAAAAGGCGATTATCTGCGTAGGCGGTGGTTCCATGAAACGTTTCGGTTTTCTTGACCGCGCAAAACAGTATCTGGAAGAAGCCGGCATGGAAGTACAGCTTTTTGAGGGAATCGAGTCTGACCCGTCAGTCGAGACTGTTATGCGCGGAGCAAAAGCGATGGAAGAGTTCCAGCCGGACTGGATCGTAGCAATGGGCGGCGGCTCACCTATCGACGCTGCAAAGGCTATGTGGATCAAGTATGAGTATCCTGACTGCACATTTGAAGATATGTGTAAGGTATTCGGTATACCTGAGCTGAGAAAGAAAGCACACTTCTGCGCAATTTCTTCAACATCAGGTACAGCTACTGAGGTAACAGCATTCTCTATCATCACAGACTATGACAAGGGTATCAAGTATCCTATCGCTGACTTTGAGATCACACCAGATGTAGCTATCGTTGACCCTGACCTTGCAGAAACAATGCCACAGAAACTGACAGCTCATACAGGTATGGACGCTCTGACACACGCTATCGAAGCTTATGTTTCAACAGCAAACTGTGCATATACAGATCCACTTGCTATCCACGCTATCGAAATGATCCAGAAGGATCTCGTTGATTCCTACAATGGCGATATGGGCGCAAGAGATAGAATGCACGACGCTCAGTGTCTTGCAGGTATGGCATTCTCAAACGCTCTGCTTGGTATCGTTCACTCAATGGCTCATAAGACAGGCGCAGCTTTCGCTGATTACGGTGCACACATTATCCACGGTGCAGCTAACGCAATGTATCTGCCAAAGGTAATCGCATTCAATGCTAAGGACGAAACAGCTAAGAAGAGATATGGCGTTATCGCTGATTATATGCACCTGGGCGGTTCAAATGATGACGAGAAGGTAAAGCTCCTCATCGAGTATGTAAGAGGCATGAATGACAAGCTCAACATTCCTCACTGCATCAAGAACTATGGTACAGACAGCTATCCATGTGAGCAGGGCTTCGTTCCAGAGAACGTATTCCTTGAAAGACTCCCTGAGATCGCTAAGAACGCTATCGCAGACGCTTGCACAGGTTCTAACCCACGTCAGCCTTCACAGGAAGAAATGGAGAAGCTCCTCAAGTGCTGCTACTACGATACAGAAGTTGATTTCTAATTCTCCAGATTATAGAACAGAGAGCGTCCCGAACTTGTTTCGGGGCGTTTTCTGCTTTTTTGTGTATTTCGCTTAAAAACACTTGATTTTTGCTAGGTTTT
>OHZF01000075.1_pt1 | contig 49498 bp, 41 predicted proteins | sample 1580381 | NCBI WGS metagenome assembly OHZF01 (sample SAMEA3882556, study PRJEB24775) | human gut metagenome | biome: human-associated habitat; feature: intestine environment; material: feces | place: Netherlands | collected 2009/2010 | reverse complement strand
TGTCCTATGCCAACTGCGGTCTGCCGTATTATGTGGGCGGTGTGATCAAGGAGCAGGAAGAATTGACGTTGCAAACTCCGGAGAGCTTCTGGGACCGCTTTCGCATTGATGTACGGGTACGGCAGGAAGTAACTGCAATCAATCCCGCAGAAAAAACCGTCACCGTCCGCGCACTGGACAGCGGGAAGACCTATACGGAAACCTATGACAAGCTGCTCCTCGCCCCCGGCGCAAAGCCGACGGTTCCTGCGCTTTCCGGCGTGGACAGTGAGCGGGTCTTTACCCTGCGCACAGTGGAGGACACCCTCAGCATCAGGCGATTTGTAGAGGAGCAGAAGCCGAAAACCGCTGTTTTGGCTGGCGGCGGCTTTATCGGTCTGGAAATGGCGGAGAACCTTGTGGAGATGGGCGTTTCCGTCACCATCGTCCAACGTCCAAAGCAGCTATTAGCGCCGCTGGATACGGATATGGCGAGCTTTGTCCATGCGGAAATGCGCAGACACGGCGTGGCTCTGCGGTTGGGTGAAACCGTCACCGGATTTCGGCAGGACGGAGATTCCGTGCTGACGCTGCTGGAGGAAAGTGAGCCGCTGCGCTCCGACATGGTGCTGCTGGCCATCGGCGTCACGCCGGACACCCATCTGGCAAAAGAGGCCGGACTTGAGCTGGGCATCCGGGGCAGCATCGCTGTCAACGAGCGGATGGAAACCTCCGTGCCGGATATCTACGCTGTGGGCGATGCCGTAGAGGTCACCCATTTCGTGACCGGCCAAAAAGCATTGATCTCGCTGGCGGGGCCCGCCAACAAGCAGGGACGCATTGCCGCTGACAATATCTGTGGCGGCAATAGCCACTTTCACGGCTCTCAGGGTTCGTCTGTTCTGAAATTGTTTAGCTTGACTGCGGCCTCCACGGGGATTAACGAAAAGGCAGCGCAGGCAGCAGGGATCGCTTACGACAGAGTCGTACTTTTCCCGGCATCCCACGCTGCCTATTATCCCGGCGCACAGTCTATGGCAATGAAGGTGCTGTATGAAAAAGAAAGCCTGCGGCTGCTGGGTGCGCAGATCGTTGGCGGCGAGGGCGTGGACAAGCGCATTGATGTACTGGCAACGGCCATTCGCGCAAAAATGACAGCTTTGGAACTGACGGAGCTTGACCTTTCCTATGCGCCGCCCTATTCCTCCGCCAAGGATCCGGTAAACATGGCCGGTTTTATGATCGAGGATTTGGAGAGCGGGAAAGTGCAGCAGTTCCATTGGAATGATGTTGAGGACTTGCCCTGCGATGGCAGTGCGACGCTGCTGGACGTCCGTACGGAAGGCGAATATTGGCGCGGGCACTTGAATGGATTCCGCAATATTCCGCTGGACGATCTGCGGGAGCACTTGGACGAGTTAGAGAGGGACAAGCCTGTCTATGTGAATTGCCAGACAGGGCTTCGCAGTTATCTGGCCTGCCGGCTTTTGACGCAGTATGGTTTCAGCTGTTCCCATCTCTCCGGCGGATACAGTTTTTATCAGGTCGTAACACAAGAGCAGCAGACAGCGCGGAGCGCCTATCCCTGCGGAATGGAGAAACTATGAGTGAAAATTTATTTGGCTTGACGGTTGCGGCAGATAAAGGCTTAGATGATCTGCAGTGCCAGCGCCTTTTAAGCGAAAATCGCAGGTATCAGGAAGTCATGCTGCAATACCGATGTGCGCTGAAAGCACTGGAAAGCAGGTTGGAAATTCTAAACGAAGAGTTTTCATTGCAGCATGATCGCAATCCGATAGAAAGTATGAAAAGTCGCTTGAAGTCGCCGTCCAGCATTATGAATAAGATGCAGAAGCGCGGACTTTCTCTGGATTTTCCGACCATGCAGGCAAATATCATGGATATTGCCGGTGTGCGGGTGATCTGCTCTTTCGAGGAGGATGTGTTCTTTTTGGCAAAGTGCTTAAAAGATCAGTCTGACATTGAAATCATCACGGAGAAAGATTATATTTCACACCCTAAGCCAAATGGCTATCGCAGTCTGCACCTGACGATCCGGCTGCCGGTATTCTTTGCGGAAAAAGAGATCCATGTGCCAGTGGAGATACAACTCCGTACAATCGCTATGGACTTCTGGGCAAGCCTTGAGCATACCATCCGCTACAAGAAAAACTTGCCGATAAATGCTGAAGTCGAAACTGAATTGAAAGAGTGCGCCGATTCCAGCAGAGAGTGGGATGGTAAAATGGAGCATCTACTGCACATCTTAACATAATGCGTCGGATATAAAATGAAAAGCACACACTTTGGTGCTTGCCTTGGACTTGCCAGGGATCGCCTCATCCGCCTTGGATGGGCGACCCCTGCGAGCCCCAACCAATTTCTCCGCTTTCTGGTTTTCAGGCATAGTCTTTTCTGCTTTCGGCGGACTGCCACGGCACAGCTTTTTCGGCTTCTATAATTGTAAGGAACATGGCTTTTCGCTGAATTGAAAGCGAAGCTGACCCGGTCTGGGGCGGTCTGTAATAAAGCGATATTTTTTTTGAAACTATCTTGACAAATTTTATCAAGATTGATATTATGGTATTAACAAGCAAGCGAAAAGAGGATGTGGAGCATGATCATCACCAAAGAGACGGACTACGCGCTGCGCATTTTGCGGGTGCTGCTGGACGGGGAGAAGCATTCGGTGGCCGAGATGTCGGAAACGGAATTGATCCCCAATCAGTTTGCCTACCAGATTCTGCGCAAGCTCTCCGCCGGCAATTTGGTGCGGGTGAGCCGCGGCGCTCTCGGCGGCTGCGAGCTGTCCTGCGATCTGGACGCGACCTCCCTCTACGATCTCATGGGGGTCGTGGGGGAGCGGGGCATCCTGTGCGCCTGCATGGAGCCGGGATATGAATGCCGCTGGCAGGACAAGCATGGGCGGTGCGCCATCCACTGTCAGCTGGCGGCCTTGCAGCAAAAGCAGGACGAGGCGTTCCGTGCCGTGAGCCTGCGCAGGCTGCTGACCGGCGGATCCGATCCCCAAGATACAAGCAAGCTGTAAAATTTTAAAAGGAGGTACCCGTATGCTGTTTCAAACCACGTCGGCGCACGAAGAGCTGCGCGCGAAGATCCGGAGTTTTGCGGAGGAGGAGATCAAGCCCCTCGCATTTTTAATGGATCAGAACAATGAGTTTCCCGAGGAGGCTGTCAAGAAGCTGGGTAAGCTGGGCTGGATGGGCATTCCCTACCCCAAGGAGTACGGTGGTGCCGGTCTTGATGCTCTGAGCTACGCCATCGCGGTGGAGGAGCTGGCCCGTGTGGACGGCGGCACGGGCGTAATCCTCTCCGCCCACGTCTCCCTCGGCTCATGGCCCATTTTCGCCTATGGCACCGAGGAGCAGAAGAAGAAATATCTGGTTCCGCTGGCCAAGGGCGAGAAGATCGGCGCCTTCGGCCTTACGGAGACCAACGCCGGATCCGACGCCGGCGGCACGGAGACCACGGCGCTGGATAAGGGGGACTACTACCTCCTCAACGGCAGCAAGATCTTCATTACCAACGCCCCTAAGGCGGACACCTATGTGGTTTTCGCCGTCACCACGCCGGACATCGGCACCCGGGGCATCTCCGCTTTCATCGTGGAGAAGGGCTGGAAGGGCTTTGAGTTCGGCGACCACTATGACAAGATGGGTATTCGCTCCTCCTCCACGGCGGAGCTGATCTTCAACAACGTGAAGGTTCCCAAGGAAAACCTATTGGGCAAGGAGGGCGAGGGCTTCAAGATTGCCATGTCCACGCTGGACGGCGGACGCATTGGCATCGCCGCGCAGGCGCTGGGCATCGCCCAGGGCGCGTTTGAGCACGCGTTGAGCTATTCCAAGGAGCGCGTCCAGTTCGGCAAGCCCATCGCGGCCCAGCAGAGCATCGCCTTCAAGCTGGCGGATATGGCAACCAAGCTGCGCTGCGCCCGGTTCCTCATCTACTCCGCGGCGGAGCTGAAGGAGCAGCACGCGCCTTACGGCATGGAGTCCGCCATGGCGAAGATGTACGCCTCGGACATCGCGCTGGAGGTCACCAACGATGCCTTGCAGATCCACGGCGGCAGCGGCTACCTCAAGGGCATGGAGGTGGAACGGGCCTACCGCGACGCCAAGATCACCACCCTCTACGAGGGCACTAACGAGATCCAGCGGGTGGTCATCGCCTCTCATCTGTTGGGCAGGCTGGGCAAGAGCTCCGGCGGCGAGAGCCGTTCGGCGGCTAAGAAACCCGCGCCCATCACCGGCATTCGCAAAAAGACCATCTTCCGGGAGGGGGATGCTGCCCAGCAGGTGGCCGACCTTGTGGCGGCGCTGAAGAAGGATGGTCACGACTTCTCCGTGGGCATCCCTATGGATACGCCCATCCCGCAGGCGGAGCGGGTGGTCTCCGCGGGCAAGGGCATCGGGGAGAAAAAGAACATGAAACTGGTAGAGTCGCTGGCCAAGGCCGCCGGCGCGGCCATCGGTTCTTCCCGCCCTGTGGCGGAGACTCTCAAATATCTGCCGCTGAACCGCTATGTGGGTATGTCCGGTCAGAAGTTCACCGGCAATCTGTACATCGCCTGCGGCATCTCCGGCGCATCCCAGCACCTTAAGGGCATCAAGGACGCCTCCACCATCGTGGCCATCAATAAGAACGGTAACGCGCCTATCTTCAAGAACTGCGACTACGGCATCGTGGGCGATGTGGAGGAGATCCTGCCCCTGCTCACTGCCGCGCTGGATAGCGGCGAAAAGCTGCCCGCGCCGCCCATGGTAAAGATGAAGCGGCCCACGCCGCCGAAGCCCGCCCCCATCGGCGACCGCTACGTCTGCAGCGGCTGCGGCTACGAGTATGTGCCGGAGTTGGGCGACGAGGACGGCGAGATCGCGCCCGGTACGCTCTTTGAGCAGCTTCCCGCCGAGTGGGTGTGTCCCGAGTGCGCGGAGACGAAGGATCAATTTGTAAAGGCTTGAGGCCGTGAAGGAGGCAAGATAAGATGTATTGCGTGCGTAAAGTAACGAACGACCTCTACTGGGTGGGCGCCAACGACCATCGCCTGGCCCTGTTTGAAAACTGCTTTCCCATTCCCCGGGGCGTAAGCTACAACGCCTACTGCCTGCTGGATGAAAAGACGGTGCTCTTTGACACGGTGGACTGGTCTGCCTGCCGCCAGCTTTTGGAAAATCTGGCGTATGTGCTGGATGGCCGCGAGCTGGACTACCTGCTGGTCAACCATCTGGAGCCGGATCACGCCGCCTGCATCGAGGAGATCCTGCTGCGCCATCCCAAGGTGAAACTGATCTCCAACGAGAAGGCATTCATGCTCATGCGGCAGTTCGGCTTCCATGTGGACGGACATGAGTGCATCGAGGTGAAGGAGGGCGACACCTTCTCCTTCGGCAAACACACCGTCACCTTTGTGGGCGCGCCTATGGTTCACTGGCCGGAGGCCATGGTGACCCTCGACGTCACCGACGGCGTCCTCTTTTCCGCCGACGCCTTCGGCACCTTCGGCGCGCTGGACGGCAAGCTGTTCGCCGACGAGGTGGACTTCGAGCGGGACTGGCTGGACGACGCCCGTCGCTACCTTACCAACATCGTGGGCAAGTACGGCCCCCACATCCAGCTCCTGCTGAAAAAGGCCGGCGGCGTTTTGGATCAGATCAAGTACATCTGCCCGCTCCACGGCCCCGTGTGGCGCAAGGATCTGGGCTGGTTCATTGAAAAGTACGACACATGGAGCCGCTATGCCCCTGAGACCCAGGGCGTGCTCATCGTCTACGCCTCTATGTACGGCAACACGGAGAACGCGGCGCAGGCGCTGGCGACGTCGCTCTGCGATAAGGGCATGAGCAAGGTGGCGATGTACGATGTGTCCTCCACTCATGTCTCCCAGCTGATCTCCGAGGCGTTTAAGTACAGTCACATTGTCCTGGCCTCTGTGACCTACAACCTCGGCATCTACCCTGCCATGCATGACTTCCTCATGGATATGAAGGCACTGAATCTGCAAAACCGCACCTTTGCCATCATTGAAAACGGCTCATGGGCGGTGAAGTCCGGTGACCTCATGCAGAAATTCGTCAACAATGAGCTTAAGAACATGACGGTGCTCAACGAGCGGCTCAGCCTCGCCTCGTCCATGGGCACGGACAAGCGCACTGAGCTGGAAGCACTGGCGGACGCCATTCTGGAATCTATGAAGTAACTGGCAGGAAAGCCAAAACCAAGACAACAGACAACAAACAGCCCTGCCGCGTCGGCTGCAGAAAAACCGGCTTTCAAAAACAGAGCGGGCAAGCGTGATACTGCGCTTGCCCGCTCTTTGCCCAAAAGGACATGAGAAGTGACCGGAGAAGATGAGAGGATCGAAATGGAGATCAGAAAACGAAACGGGGAGTCTGTTCCCTTTCAACAGGAGAAAATTTTCAACGCCATGAAAAAGGCGTTTGACGGACAGGGCAAGGAGATCGGGAGCAGAGAGATGGATGAGATCCTCGCCACCGTTCTCAACAATCTCTCCGTCACAGTGCCGCTCACCGTGGAACGTGTGCAGGACGAGGTGGAGCGAACGCTCATGGAGCGCGGACACTATGAGGTGGCCAAGGCGTACATCCTCTACCGCGAAAAGCGGTCTGCGCTGCGCCGTGTCCGGCATACCATCGCGCGGACGGTGGGGGATGACTCGCTTGACGAGGTGCTGCGCCGCATCCAGATGGATTTTACCGAGGAAGTCTACTCCCTCGCGGCGCTTCAAATGAAGTTTGAGAGTTTCTGTCGTCTGGGCATGACGGAGGATGAGCGGGCTGAGGCACTGACCAAGGCGGCGGTAGAGCTGACTACGGCAGAGGCACCCAAGTGGGAGTTCATCGCGGCGCGGCTTCTGAACCACTCCTTTCGCTGTCGCAACGCACAGGAATGGGAGGGGCGCGGCGTCGGCGACCTCTATGGCAAGCTTCGCTATCTGACGGATAAGGGACTCTACGGTGACTATATCCTTGCCCACTATACCCACGAGGAGATTGCCATGGCGGAGGACTTTCTCTGCCCGGAACGGGACGAGCTGTTCACCTACTCCGGCCTTGACCTGCTGCTCAAACGCTATGTGATCCAGTCACGCAGCCGCGTGCCGCTGGAAACACCGCAGGAGATGTTTTTGGGTATCGCGCTGCATCTTGCTATGAACGAAGGCTCTGACCGCATGGGGTGGGTAAAACGCTTTTACGATATGCTCAGCCGTATGGAGGTCACGATGGCGACACCTACCATGTCCAACGCACGAAAGCCCTACCATCAGCTTTCAAGCTGCTTTGTGGACACTGTGCCGGACAGTCTGGACGGCATCTACCGCTCGCTGGACAACTTCGCAAAGGTCTCTAAATTCGGCGGTGGAATGGGGATGTACTTCGGTAAGGTGCGCGCTGCAGGCAGCACCATCCGCGGCTTTCAAGGGGCGGCGGGCGGTGTTATCCGCTGGATCCGGCTGGTCAACGACACCGCCGTGGCGGTGGATCAGTTGGGGATGCGGCAGGGCGCTGTGGCGGTTTACTTAGACGCATGGCACCGGGATCTGCCGGAATTCCTTCAACTGCGCACCAACAACGGCGACGACCGCATGAAGGCACATGATGTGTTTCCCGCCGTGTGCTATCCGGATCTCTTCTGGCGACTGGCGGAGGAGAACATAGACGCGCCGTGGCATCTCATGTGTCCGCATGAGATTCTCACGGTCAAGGGCTACGCACTGGAGGATTACTGGGGTACAGAATGGGAGAAGCGGTATCTGGACTGCGTCAATGACCCGCGCATCGAAAAGCGCAGCGTCACCGTCAAGGACATCGTGCGGCTGGTGCTTCGCTCGGCAGTGGAGACCGGCACGCCCTTCGCTTTCAATCGAGACAGTGTAAATCATATGAACCCAAACGGCCACACGGGAATGATCTATTGCTCCAATCTCTGTACGGAGATCGCGCAGAACATGGCGCCCATCGAGCACATCAGCACTGAGGTGCACACGGAGAACGGCGACACAATAGTGGTGACGGCCACACGCCCAGGTGAGTTTGTGGTCTGCAACCTGGCGAGTCTGTCTCTCGGTAATCTGCCGGTGGAGGACGAGGCCTATATGGAACGCACGGTGGAAACGGCCATCCGCGCACTGGATAATGTGATCGACCTCAACTTCTACCCGTTGGAATACGCGCGGCTTACCAATCAGAAGTACCGCAGCATCGGCCTGGGCGTCAGCGGCTACCACCACATGCTGGCAAAGCGCGGCATCCACTGGGAGAGCGATGAGCACCTTGCCTTCACCGACGCAGTGTTCGAGCTCATCAACTACGCCGCCGTCAAGGCGGACACAGCACTGGCACGGGAAAAGGGTCGTTACGCGCTCTTTGAGGGCAGCGACTGGCAGACGGGCGCGTATTTTGAAAAGCGGGGTTATACCTCCGAAAAGTGGCGGGCGCTTGCGAAAACGGTGGCGGTGCAGGGAATGCGCAACGCCTATCTGCTGGCGGTCGCACCGACCTCCAGCACATCTATCCTCTCCGGCACGTCGGCGGGCATAGATCCAATTATGAAGAAATTCTTTTTAGAGGAAAAAAAGGGCAGCATGCTGCCCCGCGTTGCTCCGGAGCTTTCTATGGACACATGGTGGTACTATAAGGCAGCGCATCTGATCGACCAAAGCTGGTCGGTACGCGCCGCGGGCCTTCGCCAGAGACATATTGACCAGGCGCAGAGCATGAATCTCTATATCACCAACGACTATTCCATGCGTCAGGTGCTCAGACTGTATTTGGAGGCGTGGAGGGCCGGCGTCAAGACCATTTACTATGTCCGCAGCAAGGCCCTTGAGGTCGAGGCCTGCGAAAGCTGCTCGTCATAAGGAGGATAGCATGACGGAACTGAAGAAAAAGCCCCTCTTTAACCCGGAGGGCGACCCTGATGTGCGCCTGCGGCGCATGATCGGCGGCAATACCACAAACCTCAACGACTTCAACAATATGAAGTACGCTTGGGTCAGCGACTGGTACCGGCAGGCCATGAACAACTTTTGGATCCCTGAGGAGATCAATCTCTCGCAGGATGTGAAGGACTATCCCCGCCTGCTGTCAGCCGAGCGCAGCGCCTACGATAAAATTCTGAGTTTTCTTGTCTTTTTGGATTCCATTCAGACAGCGAACCTGCCTAATATCGGCGCCTACATTACCGCCAACGAGGTCAATCTCTGCCTGTCCATTCAGGCGTTTCAGGAGTGTGTCCACTCACAGAGCTACAGCTATATGCTCGACACCATCTGTTCCCCCGTGGAGCGCAATGACATCCTCTACCAATGGAAAACGGACGAGCATCTGCTGCGCCGCAACACCTTCATTGGGGACTGCTACAACGAGTTTCAGGAGAGGAAGGACGCTCCCACGCTGCTGCGCGTGATGATGGCAAACTATATTTTGGAGGGCATCTATTTTTACAGCGGCTTTATGTTCTTCTACAATCTCTCCCGAAACGGGAAGATGCCCGGCTCGGCGCAGGAGATTCGCTACATAAACCGCGATGAGAACACGCACTTGTGGCTGTTCCGCAATATCATCACGGAGCTGCAAAAGGAGCAGCCGGAGTTGTTCACCGCCGAGAGCGTACAAGCGCTGCGCGAGATGATGCGTGAGGGCGTGGAACAGGAGATCGCATGGGGGCATTATGTGATCGGCGACGACATCCCGGGGCTGAACCGGCAGATGATCAGCGATTACATCCGCTATCTCGGCAACCTCCGCTGGACGAGCCTTGGCTATCCCGCATTGTATCCAGGCTTTGAGAGCGAACCGGAGAGCATGGAATGGGTCAGCCAGTACGCCGACGCCAACATGGTCAAGACCGATTTCTTTGAGGCACGCAGTACCGCCTACGCCAAGAGCACCGCACTGATAGACGATTTATAAGAAAACCAAAGACATCAGAATAGGAGATACTACTATGAATTACAGCGCTATGATTCAAAATCGCAGATCCGTTCACGCATTCCGCGAAAAGGAAGTTCCGAGCGAGGCTATCGGCCAGCTCCGATCCTACTATGAAAAGACCTGCCCCCGTCTTGTCCCGGAGATTGCAACGGAGTTGATCGTCTTGGACAAGGATGCACAGCCGGCGCTGGAGAGCTCAGCGGGCTATAATCAATTTCTCATCGGAGCACCGCACTACCTGCTCCTTATGTCTGCCCCGCATTCCTATGCGGCCATCAACGCCGGCTACATGATGGAAGATCTCGTCCTCAAGCTGACTGAGTTGGACATTGACACCTGCTGGATGACCTTCACCGACAGCGACAAAATCAAAAAGGCACTGTCTCTCGCCACCCCGTTAGAGGTGGCGGCAATCGTTGCCTTTGGCTACGGGGAAAAGACCGCAAAAAAGCTGCGGCTGAATATCCTAAGTATGTCTCAGATCGATGTGCGGGCCGAGCAGCAGTACTACGCGCCCAAAAAGGGCGTGCACGATTTGGTTCACATGGGGAGCTGGAGCAACAAGTCTGGGCTTGACGAGATGATGGACTTCTACGACGATATGCTCTGGCAGTCCTTCTACGCCGCTTCGCTCTCCCCCAGCTATCTCAACCGTCAGCCCTATGGCTTCCTTGTGCAGGATCACAGCATCTATTTGGTGCAGCAGGAGGATGCCTACACCGATAATTTGGATGCCGCATTGGATCTCGGTATTGTCATGCTCCACTTCTCCGCCGTCGCCTCCCAGTGGGCGGGGCAGGTACGCTGGGAACTTTCACCTGCTGCGCCCGACGGCCTGCCGGAAGGACTTCGCTCCGCTGCGGTGTACCACATGTAACGACTCTGGGGGAAGCAAGGCAACGGTAAAATGCGCGACCGTCGATCTGCGGTTGAGCGTATGTTCCATTAGAAAAGAAGAACCTATCAGTCAGAGTCTGAGTAAGGAAAATAGGAGGTATTTTTTATATGGCTATCCAAACGGTAACAGATGCCATCCGCTATGTAGGGGTGGATGATAACACATTGGCACTCTTTGAAAACCAGTACTCCGTCCAGCCTATGGGAGTGAGCTACAACTCCTATGTCATTCTGGATGAGAAGATTGCCGTGATGGACAGCGTGGACGCACGGGCAGCGGAAGAATGGCTTTCCAATGTGGCGCGGGTGTTGGAGGGGCGCAGCCCCGACTATCTTGTGGTCACACACATGGAGCCGGATCATTCCGGCAGCCTCATGCGGCTGGCACAAAAGTACCCGGAGATGAAGATCGTGGGAAACGCGAAAACATTTACCCTGATCAAGCAGTTCTTCGGCACAGGTGCATTGTCGGAAGACCGTATGCTGGAGGTTGGCGAAAGAGATACGCTTTCCTTGGGTTTGCACCGGCTGCGCTTTCTGCTGGCGCCGATGGTACACTGGCCGGAGGTGATGACGGCGTATGAGGAAACGGAAAAAATCCTGTTCTCGGCGGATGCCTTCGGACGCTTTGGCTCACTGGAACGGACTGCCCGTGCCCCCTGGGTGCCGCAGGCCCGACGGTATTATTACAATATTATCGGGAAATATGGCGCACAGGTGCAGGCTCTGCTGAAAAAAATCTCCGCGCTGGAGATCAAAACGATCTGCCCGCTCCATGGCCCCATGCTCACAGAAGACTTGGGGGAGTATCTGCGGCTCTATGATCTCTGGTCACAATGGGAACCAGAAGAATCGGAGAGCATACTGATTGCCCACGCATCCATCCATGGAAATACTGCCCATGCGGCGAAGACCCTCAAGGGTAAATTAGAGAAAAAAGGCGTACAGGTCAACATATGTGATCTCACTGTGACAGATCTTTCCTACGCTGTTGCCAGTGCGTTCTACTGCGGGAAGTTGGTTTTAGCCAGCTCCACCTATGACGGAGGACTGTTTCCGCCCATGAGGGAGTTTTTGGAACATTTACGGACAAAGGGATTCCGAAACCGCCGGGTTGGCCTTATTGAAGACGGCTCTTGGGCACCTGCTGCCGCGCGGCTGATGCGCACCAAATTGGAGGAGATGAAGGATATCCACCTTTACGAAACGGTAGTGTCTCTGCGTGGTGCATTGAACCAAACCAGCGAAGCGCAGATGGACGCTCTGGTGGCTGAGCTCTGCGCAGAATAAGCTGCAACAAACCGCAGCTATTCTCGTACAGATGATGGTCTTACTCATCTGCTTTATGTCCCAAGGGCAGAGTACCGTCATCTCAGGTTGAGGTCACGATGTGGTGTGGGGCGAGACCGGAGTCTTGAGAATACCCAAACAAAGGAAAGGAGCTGGCAGATATGGCAGCTATGAACATGAATCAGGAGCAGTTTGAGCAGGCGACCCGGGGCGAAAAGCCCGTTTTGGTGGATTTCTAGGCGCCCTGGTGCGGCTATTGCCGGAGGATCGGTCCTGCGTATGAGAAGATTGGAGAGGAATAAGTGGACGGCCTCGTTGTCAGCAAGATCAATATTGACGAGGAGCCGCGGCTGGCGGGAGCCGAGGGGATTGAGGTCATCCCAACTCTGGTGCTGTACAGGAACGGAAAGGCCGTGGATTCCATCACCGCGCCCGGCTCAAAGGCAGAGATCGACCGTTTCATTCAGGAAGCCTTGGCGAAATAACGGAGGGTTCAGATATGAACAACAATCATGTTTATGATATGCTCGTGGTGGGCGGCGGCCCGGGCGGCTACACCGCCGCCCTGTACGCGGCACGGGCGGGGCTGGACACCATCGTGCTGGAAAAACTGTCCGCCGGAGGGCAGATGGCCCTGACCGAGCAGATCGACAACTATCCTGGCTTTGAGGACGGGATCGACGGCTTCTCTCTGGCGGAGAAGATGCAAAAGCAGGCGGAGCGTTTTGGGGCACGCAGCGAATACGCAGAAGTCCTCCGCATGGATCTGACGGCGGTTCCCAAGCTCGTGGAGACCAGCGAGGGGATCTTCCGGGGGAAAACCGTGGTGCTGGCCACCGGTGCGAACCCCAGAACGCTGGGCGTTGCCGGAGAGACGGAGCTGTTGGGCCGGGGCGTGGCCTACTGCGCCGCCTGCGACGGGATGTTTTACAAGGGCAAAACGGTGGTCGTGGTGGGCGGCGGCAATTCCGCCGCGGCAGATGCCCTCCTTCTCAGCCGCGTGGCGAAAAAAGTGATCCTCGTCCACCGCAGAGACACCCTGCGGGCCACCAAGATCTATCACGATCCGCTGGCACAGGCCGAAAACGTGGAATTCCGTTGGAACAGCGTCGTTTCCGCGCTGCTTTCCGGGGACAGGCTGACCGGCGTCCGCCTGCGGGACACCGTCACCGGTGAGGAAAGCGTGGTGGACTGCGACGGCGTATTTGTCAGCGTGGGCCGACAGCCCGCCACGGCGCTGGCGGTGGGTCAACTGGCGCTGGACGGCGGCGGCTATATCGTGGCCGGAGAGACCACGGAAACCAGTATTCCCGGCGTTTACGCCGTGGGCGATGTGCGGACGAAGCCCCTCCGTCAGGTGGTCACCGCCGTGGCGGACGGCGCGGTGGCAGTCCACATGGCGGAGAAATATATCGCGGAAAACCGATAAGGGAGGTAGATTGAAAAAGCCATGTTTAAGGTCAGGCCGGATACGACCGCAGTGGGGATGCCGACATATCTGCAAGGCAAACTGCCAGAGTGATGGCAGATAAGATAACCCATGTAAGATCGGGAGATATGTTGTCTCTCCATATCCAGTCCACGCAACAGTGAGCAACTGAACACAAAACACAGCCACAGATGTACTCTGCGGCTGTGCTTTTATGCGTAGTATACCGCGTGACAAGCGGTTTTACTGTGACGGCGTCACATAATTTGAGAAAATCGGCTTCGAGGCAGCTTTTGGAGCACAAGCCCTTTGTGGTTGTTGACAGAGAAAAAAATATAGGTATAATAAAAGCAAAATAATAAAATTCATTCTTGCATTTGGAGGGTTGGCGGTATGCCAAAATACGCAGAGGAGATATTGGCCGCCGTAACGGAGCTGCAGCAGCATCCCAAGGCGGAGCAGGTGTTCCTGGAGATGAAAAGGGAGCATCCCAGCATCGCTTTGGGTACGGTATATCTGCCCCCATGCCGGGAGCAGGAAAAGACAATCTTATGGAGGAGAAGTATTATGAACGCTAACGTATCTAAGCTGCTCAACGAGCAGATTAATAAGGAGTTCTACTCCGCCTATCTGTATCTGGACTTTGCCAACTACTACGCCGCCGTCGGACTGGACGGCTTTGAGAACTGGTACCGGGTACAGGCGCAGGAGGAACGGGATCACGCCATGCTGTTTTATCAGTATTTGCAGAATAACGGCGAGGGCGTCACCTTTGAGGCTATCGCAAAGCCGGAGTGGGAACGAGGCGACCACATGGCCCCGCTGAAAAGAGCACTGGAACACGAGATGCTGGTCACCGCCAGCATCAATGCCATCTACGCCGCCGCATACGAGGTCAGGGACTTCCGCACCATGCAGATGCTGGACTGGTTCATCAAGGAACAGGGTGAGGAGGAGAAGAACGCCGCTGACCTCATTACCAAGATGGATCTGTTCGGCGGTGACAGCAAGGGGCTGTATATGCTAAACAGCGAGCTGAAGGCACGGGTTTACACCGCGCCCTCGCTGGTGCTGTAAGCCCCGCGCGTCTGCGGGCTTTCGTATCAGGCAAAAGGCAGACTGCATACAGGTGGCCTGCCTTTTCTTCCACCAGACGGTTGGATTTGGCTAACTGCATATAAAACAGAAAGAACTTCAGAACTTGAACAAGGAAAAGGAGATCGAAACCGTTACCCTCATGGTGCGCCGGTATTGTTGTGGCGTGCATGGGACAAGGGGTGAGGCGCTTTGTCCGGCGTGCAATGCACTGCTGGAATACGCCAGAGAGCGGCGGGACAGATGCCTGCACGGGAAAATTTAGTGGCGCTTTGAATCCTTTCCGAGAGGCACAATGGCGTTTCTTACTACAACTGCATCGGCACTGTCTCTTTTCTCTCAGCTGTTCATGCTTCTGTCCCGGATGGCGAAGCTGTGCGGCGTGTTTGCGTAAGGAAGGAGGCGGCTCATGCAGAGTATCCTTGAACAGATCACAGATTGGCTCAAGAGCATGATCATCAGCGGTATCATGGGAAATCTTTCAGGGATGTTCGATTCGGTCAACCAGCAGGTTGGACAGATCGCAGGCGATGTGGGAACCACACCGGCGAACTTTTCACCTGCTGTTTTTTCTATGATCCGCAACATCTCGGAATCCGTGATCCTGCCCATTGCCGGAATGGTGCTGACTTTCATCGCCTGTTATGAGCTGATCCAGATGCTCATTGAGCATAACAATCTGGCAAATTTCGAGACATGGACATTTTTCAAATGGGTCTTTAAGACCTTTCTGGCAGTGACCCTGATCTCGAACACATTCAATATCACGATGGCTGTCTTTGATGTGGCGCAGCAAGTGATCTCCCGAAGCGGCGGGCTGATTTCCGGCAGTACGTCCGTCAGCGATGCGACCCTGACAGCAATGCAGGCCACGCTGGAAGGCATGGACTTAGGACCGCTGCTGGGACTGTATTTGCAGACCTTTGTGGTTCAGGTCACGATGCTGGCGTTGTCGGCTATCATCTTTGTCATCGTGTATGGCCGAATGGTGGAAATATATCTCATGGTGAGCCTTGCGCCGATTCCGTTCGCAACCTTTGGAAACCATGAGCAGAGCCATACCGGTCAAAACTATCTGCGCTCCCTGTTTGCACTGGGATTCCAGGGCTTTCTTATCATGATCTGTGTAGGCATCTATGCAGTTCTGATTCAGAACCTGTCCTTTTCGGATAACATCATCAGCAGCATTTGGGGCGTTTTGGGCTATACGGTTTTGCTGGCATTTACGCTGTTTAAGACGGGAAGCCTCGCGAAATCCGTGTTTGCAGCGCACTAAGAGAGGAGGAATGATTCATGGCATCTTATATTTCTGTGCCGCGAGACCTTTCAAAGGTCAAAACCAAGGTCTTTATGAACCTGACCAAACGGCAGATTCTCTGCTTCGGAGCCGGTGCGCTGATTGGCGTTCCGGTTTTCTTTTTGCTCAAATCCAGCGGAAATCTGAGCCTTGCTGCACTTGGCATGATGGCAGTGATGCTGCCGCTCTTCTTTCTTGCCATGTACGAGAAAGACGGTCAGCCGCTGGAAGTGGTGGCAAAGCATTTCTATGAGGCGAAGTTCAAGAGGCCGAAAACGCGGCCTTACAAAACGAAAAATTACTATGCACTGCTGGTTCAGCAGGCAGACGTGGAAATGGAGGTAAATCGCATTGTTCAAAATTCTCGAAAAGCTGACAGCGAAGAATAAAAAGCAGGATGACATCCGAATGCCGTCTCATCTGTCAGCCGCAGAGCAAAAACAGGTGCAGACGGTGATTGATCGTGCAAGGGGTGACCGCACGGTTCCGCATTCGGCACAGGAGAGCATTCCTTTTCAGCGGATGTTCCCGGACGGTATTTGCCGTGTGACGGACAATTACTACACCAAAACCATTCAGTTTCAGGACATCAATTACCAGCTGGCGCAGCAGGAAGATCAGACGGCTATCTTTGAGGAATGGTGCAGCTTCCTGAACTTCTTTGATTCCAGCATCCGCTTTGAGCTTTCTTTTATGAATATGGCTACGGATGCCTCGAATTTTGAGAAGATGGTGCGCATCCCGTACCAGAAGGATCATTTCAATCCGGTGCGCACGGAGTACAGCACCATGCTGCGCCGCCAGCTTGCCCAAGGTAACAACGGCCTGACCAAGACGAAGTATCTGACGTTTGGCATTGAGGCGGAATCCATGAAACAGGCAAAGCCGAGGCTTATCCACATCGAGATCGACCTGATGAACAACTTCAAACGCTTGGGTGTCCGGGCAAAATTGCTGAACGGCAAGGAACGGCTTCATCTAATGCACGATATGTTCCACATGGGTGACCATGACCGATTCAATTTCGATTGGAAGTGGTTGCCGGAGAGCGGACTGTCGGTAAAGGACTTTATTGCACCGACCGGGTTTGCCTTTCCGAAGAACCGCATTTTTCAGATGGGCGGGATGTATGGCTCCATGTCCTATCTCCAGATCACGGCTTCCGACCTGTCGGACCAGCTGCTGAAAGATTTTCTGGATATGGAATCCAGCCAGATTGTGACCATGCACATTCAGTCGGTAGACCAGAACAAAGCAATCAAGTCCATTAAGCACACCATTACGGAGCTGGATCGTTCCAAGATTGAAGAACAGAAGAAAGCTGTCCGTTCCGGTTACGATATGGACATCATTCCGTCAGATTTGGCAACTTACGGTAAGGACGCAAAGGCACTGCTGAAGGAGTTGCAGAGCCAGAATGAGCGTATGTTCCTGCTGACCTTTCTGGTGATGAACACCGGCGAGACGGAGCAGGAGCTGGAAACCAATGTGTTTCAGGCTTCCAGCATCGCACAGAAGTACAACTGCAACCTGCGCCGTCTGGACTTTCAGCAGGAGCAGGGGCTGATGAGCTGCCTGCCGCTGGCACAGAACCTGATTGAGATTCAGCGCAGCATGACTACCAGCAGCACGGCAATTTTCGTGCCGTTTACTACCCAGGAACTGTTTCAGACCGGGAAAGAAGCTCTGTACTATGGGCTGAATGCTTTGTCCAACAACCTGATTATGGTTGACCGGAAAAAGCTCAAGAATCCCAACGGGCTGATTCTGGGTACCCCCGGTTCCGGTAAATCCTTTTCTGCCAAGAGAGAAATCGCCAATGCGTTCCTGGTGACGGATGACGATGTAATCGTGTGCGATCCGGAAGCCGAGTATACGGCACTGGTGCAGAAATTTGAGGGGCAGGTCATTAAAATCAGCCCTTCCAGCACGCAGTATATCAATCCGATGGACATCAATGCGAATTATTCAGAAGAGGATAATCCGATTGCCCTGAAAGCAGATTTCATCCTGTCTCTGTGCGAGCTGATCGTGGGCGGCAAGGAAGGCTTGCAGCCGGTAGAAAAGACGGTCATCGACCGCTGCGTTCATCAGATTTACCAGACCTATTTTGAGAATCCGGTGCCGGAGAACATGCCGGTGTTGCAGGACTTGTACGAGGCACTGCTCCGGCAGGATGAAAAGGAAGCACACCATGTGGCAACGGCACTGGAAATCTATGTGACCGGTTCGCTGAACCTGTTTAACCACCGCACCAATGTAGATATCAATAACCGGCTGGTCTGCTATGACATCAAGGAGCTGGGCAAGCAGCTGAAAAAGATCGGGATGCTGGTGGTGCAGGATCAGGTCTGGGGGCGAGTGACCGCCAACCGCAATGCCGGTAAAGCCACCCGCTACTATATGGACGAGTTCCATCTGCTTTTGAAAGAGGAGCAGACAGCGGCTTACAGCGTGGAAATCTGGAAGCGATTCCGTAAATGGGGCGGTATTCCCACCGGCATCACCCAGAACGTGAAAGACCTGCTTTCTTCCCGCGAAGTGACGAACATTTTTGAGAACAGCGACTTCATTTATATGCTGAATCAAGCAGCCGGTGATCGTCAGATTCTGGCGGATCAGCTGAATATCAGCCCACATCAGCTGTCCTATGTGACCCACTCCGGTGAAGGCGAAGGACTGCTGTTCTACGGAAATGTGATTTTGCCGTTCGTTGATCGTTTCCCGACCGATTTGGAACTGTACCGGATTATGACGACAAAATTAACCGAAGTGCAGGAAGCGAAGGAGGCGTAAGCGATGGCTGGCAAGAAAAATCCGAATCTCGGAGACAAGCTGCGGCAGGAGCGAGAGGGTGCGGAGAACACACTTCGCGATTCCAGAAGCAAAACCGCAGACAGCAGTACGGGAGACAGCAGCAAGAAAAAAGCGGAACACCGAAGGCAGATTCGTCACGAGGCCGATCTTGCCAAGATGCGTAGCAAGAAGCTGAAATCAGAGCAGGATGTAAAGGCGAAGAAGAATGCAGCAGCTTCCGGGAAAAAAGGCGGAAAGCCAAAGAAGCCGGGAAATCTTGCGGCAGATGCACTTTTAGCCAAGGCACATCAGAGTGTGCGCAATGCCGACCAGGATAATAATTCTGGTGTGGAGGCAGCGCATTTTACCGAAGGCTCAGCGGAAGGTGCAGCCCGTGCTGGTTCCCGGTTCCAATATGGTCGAAAGCTGCGGCAGTACAAAAAGCTGGAGCAGTTGGAGAAAAAGGCAAATAAAGATGCCGTAGATTCCATCTTTGCGGAACGCATGAAGTCTGATCCGCAGGCTGGTTCCAATCTCTTTTCCCGATGGCGGCAGAAGCAGGCCATCAAAAAAGAGTATGCCGCTGCGAAGGCAGGTGCGGCCGCTGCGGAGAACACAGCATCTGGCACAGCCAAAGCTGCGCAGGGTACTGTCAGTATAACGGAAAAGGCATTTCAGTTTGTGCAGAGCCACTCGCATATCATCATCGGTATCGCAGCCGTGGGACTGCTTGTTTTGGTGATTGCCGGGTCGGTTTCGTCCTGCTCCGTCTTGATCAATGGCGGCGGCAATGTGGTGCTGGGGACTTCCTACACGGCAGAAGATGAAGATTTGAAAGGCGTGGAGACGGATTATACCAAGCTGGAAGATAAACTTCGCAAACAAATCGACCGCATTGAAACCGACTATCCGGGCTATGACGAGTATCGCTACAATCTGGCAGAGATTGGTCACAATCCCTATGAGCTTGCATCTCTGCTGACCGTAGAATTTGAAAACTATACGAGAAGCCAGGTGCAGGCGCGGCTCCAGAGTATTTTTGAAGCGCAGTATGAGCTGAAGTTGGAGGAAAAGGTGGAAATCCGGACAAGGAAAGAAACCCGTGTGGGCTATCGCTACAATCCAATCACCGGAACCGGACACACCTACACCTATCAGGTGACGGTACAGTATGAGTATAAAATCCTCAATGTAACACTACTCAATCGGGGCGTTGACTATGTTGCAAGAAATTCCGGCCTTACAGATGACCAGCTACAACGATACGAAGTCACACTGGAGTGCCGGGGCAATCGGGATGACCTGTTTGCAGGCATCGCTTTTGCAACGCCTGACGGCGCGGGGTCCAGCGGAGAATATCAGGATTACGACATTCCGGGCGAAGCTCTGACGGATGAGAAATTCCGGAAGATGATTACCGAAGCAGAGAAATATCTCGGTTATCCCTATGTCTGGGGCGGCAGCTCGCCGAGTACCAGCTTTGATTGTTCCGGCTTTGTCAGCTGGGTCATCAACCACTGCGGCAATGGCTGGAATGTAGGCAGGCAGACGGCCAACGGTCTGATGGGAAAATGCGACATTATCCCGAAGAGTGAGGCAAAGCCCGGAGACCTGATCTTCTTCCAGAAAACCTACAACACCAGCGGAGCGTCCCATGTGGGCATTTATGTCGGCAACGGGATGATGATTCACTGCGGCAACCCAATTTCCTATGCTTCCACTGAGACGAACTACTGGAGGCAGCACTACTACTGCATGGGAAGAATTCGATAAAAACAGGGCGTTTATTCGCCCGGAAAGGACACAACATGAGCTTGAAACTGGAAAAGATTGCTGCGGAGCGTGAGAAAGCCCGCAGAAAACGCGATGAGTGGGAGGAGCGCAGAAAGGAATGGGACAGAAAGTACCACGAGCAGGAAAACAGCGAAATCTGTGAAATGGTACATGCCCAGAGCCTGACCCCGGAACAGCTGGCAGTCATCATTCAGATGGCGCAGGCTACGGTTCCCAACCCGGAGAACCTGAAACTGGATGAGAAAGAAACGGAGGATATGGAATGAAAAAGATGATGGCAATGCTGCTTGCCAGTGTGATGGCGGCAGGAACCTTTACGACCACTGCATTTGCCTATACGGGCGATGATGTGCAGAAGAACACATCTGTCAGTACCGCTGCGCAGGAAGCGGATGCAGCAGAAAGCGCAAATGCAGGGAAAACGGACAATACCGACAGCATCGAAATCGACCCGGACATGCAGGTGCTGCCGGATGGCTATGAGGTCTCTACGGATGCGGATGGGAACCTGATCGTTACGGTGGGCGGTAAGGAATACAACATCGGCAGCGAAAAGTCACAAAAGCAGATGGGTACGGTGGTGCCGGGTATCACCAGCCTGCATTTCCGTTCCGGTCCCGGCATGGATCAGGAGATTATCGGATATCTGCATTCCGGTGATATGGTGGAGATTGTCGAAAAATGCGGTGACTGGTATAAGGTGAACTTCAACGGCAAAACCGGGTATGCACATGGAAAGTACCTGAATGTCACGGATTCCGCAAAAGACAGCAGCATGTTCAGTGAAGATGCTCTGAAGCTGTTTCTGGATCTGATGCAGGGCGGAATGTCATCCGAGGATGAGAAGGAATCCAGTGCAGCTTTGACTCCGGAAGGTAATATGACGCTGGTGGACGATATCGGTGAGGAAGAAGATAAATCCAGCCAGCAGTTCATCACGCTGGTGACAAAGGCGGGCAACACCTTCTATCTGATTATCGACCGCGATAAAGACGGCAACCAGAATGTGCATTTCCTGAATATGGTGGATGAGGCCGATCTGCTTGCTCTGATGGATGAAGAGGAAGCTGCCAAGTATCAGGAGAAGGAACCGGAAGTCACGGAACCTGCGGAAACCGAAAAGCCGCAGGAGACGGAGCCTGCACCGGAAGAGCAGAAAACAGAGAGCGAGCAGAAGAAAGCGTCTCCGCTTCCGATGATTATGCTGCTTCTGTTTGTGATTGGTGCAGCCGGTGTCGGCGGTTATCTCTATATCAAGATGAAGGGCGTAAAGCCTGCATCTAAGAAAAATCAACCGGACCCTGATGCGGATTATCACGATGAGGATGAAGACGCGCTCCAGCTGCCGGAGGATGACGGTGACGAGGACGAAGAAGTGGATGTCAACGAGGATTACGAAGCAGAATCGGACGATGAACCTGTCTGATTAACGCAGCGTTGACCTGTGGGGCGGCTGAGAAGCCGTCCCTTTTACATAGCAGTCATGCGCTTCGGTGCTTGGCTGCTAATTTTTTGCGAAAGGAGCAGTATCGAATGAAGCTTGTATTAGCGGAAAAGCCCTCGGTAGCCATGAGCCTCTCGAAAGTGATCGGAGCAAATCAGCGCGGGGATGGTTATATGGAGGGCAATGGCTACATTGTCAGCTGGTGTGTGGGGCATCTGGTGGAACTTTCCCAGCCGGAAGCCTATGATGAGAAGTATGCTAAGTGGAGGTATGATGACCTTCCGATTTTGCCGGAACATTGGCAGTATCAGGTGTCCGCCAGCACGAAAAAGCAGTTTGGAATCCTGAAAAAGCTCATGCAGAGGAAAGATGTGGAGAGCCTGATCTGTGCAACTGACGCAGGGCGTGAGGGAGAACTGATTTTCCGATTGGTTTACCATCAGTGCGGCTGCAAAAAGCCGGTAGAACGCCTGTGGATTTCCTCAATGGAGGACAGTGCTATCCGGGAAGGCTTTCAGAAGCTCAGACCGGGAACAGAATATGATGCCTTATATGAGGCGGCTTTATGCCGGGAGCGTGCCGACTGGATTGTCGGAATCAACGCAACCCGGCTTTTTTCATGCCTGTATGGGCAGACCCTGAATGTGGGGCGCGTGATGACACCAACGCTTGCGATGGTGGTCATGCGGGATGCAGCTATTCGGGCGTTCAAGCCGGAACCATTCTACTCGGCAGAATTGAAATTCCGGGATTTTCAAGCGGGTGGTGAGCGGATGAAAGCAAAAGCAGATGCAGAAAAACTGGTGGCAGAGTGCTGTCAGGCGGGTAGTGCCATCATTACCAAGGTGGAGCAGAAAGAAAAAACAGAGAAGCCCCCGGCCTTGTTTGATCTGACATCGCTTCAGAGAGAAGCAAACCGGCAGCTGGGATTCACTGCCCAGCAGACCTTGGATTACACGCAGGCTCTGTACGAGAAGAAACTCGTGACCTATCCCCGTACCGACAGCCGGTATCTGACGGATGATATGGCACCGCTTGTGCCGGAACTTGTTTCCGTGATTCAGCAGAGCTTTCAGATTCAGCCGGATGCACCGGCACCGGTGAATACAGCACAGGTCATCAATACCAAGAAAGTTACCGATCACCATGCCATAATCCCCACAAAAACAGCGGCGGGTTATGACATTTCCTCTCTTCCCAGTGGAGAACAGGCGATTCTTACCATGCTGACGGTGCGCCTGATTTGCGCGGTAGGCACTCCCTGCCGCTATGCAGAGACCATAGTAGAAGCCGAGTGCGCCGGTCAGAAGTTCCGCACGAAAGGCAAAACAGTCACGGATATGGGCTGGAGGCAATATGCAGGAAAGGCAGTTGAAGATGCTGAGAAGAATGCAGAGGCAGGTGAACTTCCGATACTTTCGGAAGGCATGACACTGAAACTTGCCGGTGTCGATCTGAAAGAGGGCAAGACCAGCCCGCCTAAGAGATTTACCGAAGATCTTCTGCTTTCAGCGATGGAGAGTGCCAGCTCGGATGAATTTCCGGCTGGTGTAGAGCGAAAAGGCATCGGCACACCAGCTACACGCGCTGCCATCATCGAAAAACTGGTGCAGAAAGGCTTTATCGAGCGTAGGGGTGATAAGAAAACGAAATACCTTTGCTCTACGGACAAGGGAAATGCGCTGGTGACGGTGGTGCCGGAACAGATTCAGTCTCCATCCATGACGGCAGACTGGGAGGAAAAACTGCTGAAAATAGAACACGGCGAGTATGACAGCGATGCCTTTATGGGCGAAATCAGCAGCATGGTCAGCGGACTTGTTAAAACCTACGAGGCTGTAAAAGGAGCCGATGTGCTGATGCAGCCGGAACGCAAGGTCATTGGTTCCTGTCCCGCCTGCGGCAGTGATGTCTGCGAAACGGCAAAAGGATGGTTTTGCAGGGATAAGAGCTGTAAATTTGCACTCTGGAAGGAAAACAGATTCTTTCAGACACTGGGAAAGCAGATGACAGAGGAACTGGCAAAGCAACTGGTAAATCAGGGAAAAGCACGGCTTATCCATTGCTATTCCAGGAAGTCCAATCGTTACTATGACACAACCGTTCATGTAGAGACCGGCGAGGACGGTGCAGCAGCATTTAAGCTGGAGTTTGGAGGTAAAAAATGAGCATGAAAATGATGAATGCAGCTTATCTGGTGGATAATGTCGCGTTGCTTTCCTTGCAGGAAAAGCAGGACGGTGTGGAGTTCCACTGTTTTGATATGGGCAGCAAGGTGCAGATTGCCGAGGGACACATGGGTTGGGATGTGTTGGATAAACAATCGTTTTCTACTCTCGAAGAAAGCGCGAGGGTGGCAGCACTCCAGAAGATTCCCCAGCTTGCTGGTCTTACCGTTGCGCCGGTAGCTCCGGAGATGCTGGAACAGATGCGAGGCGGCAGAAAGGTTCTTTGGCAGATGAAAAAGGCTGATACTGAGCTGGAGAATGCTAAAAATATTCGGTTTATCACCAGCAGCTACGAGGATCGGTTCAAAATTCCGGATGGCAGTGCGGTGGAGATTGAGTATCCGAATCGGAAGTTCTCAGCTCGCTGCGAATATATGGACGAATATCATCTGCGCCTTGGGTATGATGTTCTGCACATCTGTCAGCTGGCAGAAATGCTGGAACGCGGTGGCGGTACATGCCGCCCGGAGCCGCTGATTACGGAAGAATGCAGCGCATGGGATTTGGGAAGCAAGGGCTTTCTTGCCATTCAGACCTGTGAGGACGGTTACGACTATACCTTATATCATAAGGACTTCACTGAAATTGACGGTGGACAGATCGACAACCCAGAAATCAGCATGAATGCGGCCAGAGACCAGATCCTTTCGGATTATGGATTCGGTGGCCGCACCATGACGCGGATTGATTATGACGAACTTTGTGATCGTGCAGAGGATGCAGAAATCAGCAGACGGGAATCTGTGCTGGGTAAACTCTCGGATTTGTCTTCCAGAACGGATACGCCGGTGAAAGCTGCTAAGGCGAAGGAGGCGGAGCGATGAAATATAAGCTTACGAAGGCAGAGCAGGAAACCGTCATCAATTTTGACAATGAACTGGATACTGCCAGTATTTACACCCATGACAGCCGCCTGATTAAGAAGCTCCGGGAACTGCGAAAACAGTATCCGGAGCAGTTTATTTTGGAGCACCGGGAGCATGGGTCGGTCACTTATACGATTCCGAAACGCTGTGTTGGTATCCGACCGCCGTACAGTGAAAAGCGGCGGGAACAGCAGCGACAGGAAGCAAAGGAAAACGGCCTGCCGTTTATGGAGAAGGGAGAAATGAACGATGGCAAGAATTGAAAAATGGGATGAAGTGCATGGAAATCAGGCACCGGACGAAAGAATGATGGCATTTCTCGACAGCGCTACCGACCAGTATGCGATTTTGCAGCTTCGCCGCATCGAGGATACGGTATATGAACGCTTTTCGTCTATGCGCGAACTGGAACGGATGGGGCTGGAACCGGATATTGACCATTATGAAGTGGTTTATACGGCTCCGCTGCTTCCCTACGAGGATCAGAATACGATGTTGGAGGAACTGTATGCGAAATTCAATGTTTCCCGCCCTGATGATTTTACTGGGCATAGTCTTTCTGTGTCTGACATCGTGGCTTTACGGCAGAATGGTGTTGTAAGCTGTCACTATGTGGATTCCATCGGCTTCCAGGAGCTGCCCGGATTTTTGAAACCGGAGAATTATCTGAAAACCGCAGAAATGGCAATGGAAGACGATTACGGTATGATTGACGGCGTTATCAATAACGGAAAGAAGGAAGAACCGGCGGAGAAAGCATCGGTTCTGGATCAGCTGAAGGAAAAGCAGGAGGCGATGCCGCCTGCGCCGCCTCGTAGGTGCTGCGAAGAAAAGGAGTTATAAATGCGCTTTACGGATGACGAATGGATGCTCATGATGCTTTACAGCCCTGGCACACGGACAGGGCTGATTGCAGAGCTTCAGATGATGCAGAAAAGTCTGACCAGCAGAGATAGAAACCTGCGCAGGTGGACGGCCTCGCTGCTTGCAAAACTGGCAGAGATGACGGATGCAGAATATGAGGCACTGGATTTGTATCCAGACGAATAAAGGAGAGGAGGAAAAAATAGATGATGACGAAAACGGCTTATTATATGCAGATGGCGCAGGAAGCTGCGGCACAGATCACTGGTAGCAAAGAGCAGTGGACAGCGTTTCTGACCACATCCGCACGGCTTTATAAGTATCCTTTTGCGGAGCAGCTGATGATCTATAAGCAGAGACCAGAAGCGACGGCCTGTGCAGAGTACGATCTCTGGAATGATCGGATGAACCGCTATGTGAAGCGTGGCTCCAAGGGCATTGCTCTTTTGGACATGCGCGGCGAGCAGCCGAAACTGCGGTATGTATTTGATGTGGCAGATACCGGAGAACGGAAGAATTCCCGACCGGTACAGCTCTGGAAAATGAATGCGGAGCATGAGCAGCCAATCATTCGCGCACTGGATGCAGCATTTGATGTTCCTGCCGGTGCTGGGTCTCTGGAAAATCATATCATGGAAGCGGCAGAACGCCTTGCAAGGGATTACTGGGAGGAAAACCGCAGGCAGATCAGTGACATCGTTGCAGATTCCTATCTGGAAGGATATGATGAACTCAACATCGGAGCTTCCTTTAAGAGAGCTGCCGCTGTCAGCATCGCATATTCCGTCTTTACCCGGACGGTGGGCAATGCAGATGACTATTTTGAGCACGAGGATTTTCTGGACATCTTTGATTTTAATACGCAGGCTGCCGCCAATGTGCTGGGAACTGCGGTCAGCGAAATGTCCAGCCAGATCTTCCGGGAAATTGAACGCACGATCCGAACCTATGAAAGAGATAAGCAGGCAGAAAGGAGCCAAAACTATGATGGAGCTGAATTACACGAAGAACGGCGATTACCTGATTCCGGACATCCAGTTGTCGGTGCAGGAACAGAAGCCCCTGGGCAAGTACGGGAGGATGCGCAGAGCGTTTCTGCAGGAGAACAACACGCTGCTGTACAATCACCTGATCCTGACCGAGAAGCTGTACCCGCACCTGTGGGAGATTCAGGAGACCGCGACCGCACGGATGGAGCAGATGATGGCGGATCTTCTGAAAGCGAATCCGGCACCGGACAAGAAATCAAACCAGATGGCCTGGGTGCAGCACATGAACATGCTGAAAGCGCAGGCAGAGGAAGTCATTCTGACGGAACTTATCAACAGTTAAACTTCATGAGTCTGTTTCAGTCCGAAGCAGAGCAGATTCAGAAAATTGATGCGGCGGCAGAAAATGCAGCCAAAGAAGCGGAGAGCGAAAAGCCCTCCGCTTTTGTCATTTCTGAGGATGAAATCGACCGGATGCTGCGGACAGGCTCCAATTTTGAAGGCGGAAAGATCCGTATTTATGCGCTGTATCAGCAGCAAGGGGACGCAAAAGAACGAGCTGCATTCTTGAAAGCGGAATACGGTCTCGGTGGCCACAGCTATACCTTTATGGATGGCAGTCGCGGTTTTGCCGATTATAACGGAAGAGGTATTCTGCTTCGCAATTATGACCATGACCGGGAAGTGCGACTCACATGGTCGGCGGTGGATAAGCGGTTAGACCGGCTTGTGGAAAATGATCAGTACCTGACCGCGCTGGAAATGGAAGAGTATCGGAAGCTGGAGCAGGAATACGGCGCGCCGCTTCCTATGCCGACTGCCGCCCATGTGTTTCCGCCAACGCCACCGGAACGCTACGATACCGGAAATGAGCATGTGGACAACATGCTGAATACGGCTGCGGATGTATATGCCCGGAGTGAACTGGCGGCACCACAGCGGTTTACCGTGATGGAGACAGACGATGGTTATGCGGTCTGGGATGATATTCAGGACGGCATTCATGTGGAGCCGGATGGCGTCAGCGAAGAGTTTACCAGCGAATGGGAGGCAGAGACCTACCGCCAGCAGTTGATTGAAAAAGTTCAGGAACGGGAAGCAAAAGACTGGCTCTATGTTGAACAGAGCAAGCAGAATTTGCAGCAGGACATTCCATTCCCAGATGTGGAATCCGAAGAAGCACCGGAATCGGCTCACGCAGAGACAGATCCTCTGGTGCTGGAAATGCAGGAACACGCCAGAGAACTTGCCAGAGAGTCTGGCTATGCACCGGATGAACGGTTTGTGGTCACAATGACCGGCAAGAACTTTCCGGATTCTAAAGATGCGTTTGCCATCTGGGATTATGTCAAAGAAGAGTATTACGGATATTCGGACGGAAAAGTGCAGACATTTGCCGATTATGTGAGTGCGTCAGAGGCGTTGCAGGAGATTCGCGGCAGGAACATGGAGGCTGAAAAAGAGCCTGCAACTGTGCAGCCAGAACCGGCAGCTCTGGTGCAGCCGGATTATCGCGTTGGCGATACGCTGTATCTGGACGGAAAGGCATTTACGATTGAAAAAGTCGGGCTTTTCGATGTGGAACTTCGGGACCCGGATTCCGTGTATCCGATCTTCCGCTCGGAAAGCAAGGAAAATCTGGCAAGAATTTTGGGGCATGAGGAAAATGTTCACCTGCACAATCTGGTGGTTGATCTGAATCCCGGCAGAGAAAAGCAAAGTGAGGAACAAAAATCGGTAATTCCAGAGACAGCGCCGGAGAACACTCATGCAGAAAACTATCGTATCAACAGCTTTCATCTTGGCGAAGGCAGTCCCAAACAGAAATTCCGTGCCAACATGGATGCTATCTACACGCAGAAAACCTTAGAAAACCAGCACAGGGATGCGACACCGGAAGAACAGGAAACACTGGCCAATTATGTCGGCTGGGGCGGGCTGGCAGATGCATTTGACGCAGAGAAAGCTGCCTGGACAGGCGAATATAAGGAACTGAAAGCAGCTCTTACGGAAGAAGAATATGCCGCAGCCAGGGCTTCGACTCTGAATGCGCACTACACCAGTCCTACCGTGATCCGTGCAATCTATGAAGCGTTGGACGGTATGGGATTTGAGAAAGGCAATATTCTGGAACCGTCGATGGGTGTCGGCAACTTCTTCGGTATGCTGCCGGATTCCATGCTGGGAAGCAGACTGTATGGTGTGGAACTGGATTCCATCACAGGGCGTATTGCGCAGAAGCTGTATCCGCAGGCAGAAATCAAGGTGGCAGGTTTTGAAACCACCGACCGCCGCGATTTCTATGATCTGGCCGTGGGCAATGTGCCATTTGGCAACTACCGTGTCAGCGATAAACCCTATGATAAGCTCGGTTTTTCTATCCACAACTATTTCTTTGCCAAGGCATTGGATCAGGTTCGTCCCGGTGGCATCGTGGCCTTTGTTACCAGCCGCTATACGATGGATTCCAAGAATCCGGACGCACGAAAGTATCTGGCGCAGCGGGCAGAACTGCTGGGAGCCATCCGACTTCCCAATAACGCATTCCGTGCCAATGCCGGTACAGATGTAGTGTCGGATATCATTTTCCTGCAAAAGAGAGACCATCCCATTGATATCGAACCGGATTGGGTGCATCTGGGGCTGACTTCGGAGGGCATTACCCTTAACAGCTACTTTGTTGACCACCCGGAAATGGTGCTGGGTGAGATTACAACGGAAAGCACCCAGTACGGCAAGGAAGAATGTACAGTCATTCCGATTCCGGATGCAGATCTGGGAGACCAGCTGCATGAGGCTGTGCAACATATCGGCGGCCACTATGAAGCGCAGGAGCTGGCACCGGAGGAAGAACTGTCCTTGCAGGGCGAAACCATTCCGGCAGACCCCAATGTAAAGAACTTCTCCTATGCAGTGGTGGATGGGGATGTCTACTTCCGTGAGAACAGCATCATGCGGAAGGCTGACCTTTCTGCGACAGCCACCGGAAGAATCAAGGGCATGGTGGAGCTTCGCACCATCGTGCAGGAACTGATTGACTACCAGCTAAACGATTACCCGGAGGACACGATTGCCCAGAAACAGCGGGAACTGAATGTAGCCTATGACCGATTCGCCGATCAGTATGGGCTTATCAACTCCCGTGCAAATGCACAGGCTTTTTCGGAAGATTCGTCGTATTATCTGCTCTGCTCTCTGGAAAATGTAGACGAAAACGGCAGGCTGGAATCCAAGGCGGATATGTTCACCAAACGGACGATTCGACCGGAACGGGCTGTTACCAGTGTAGATACTCCGGCAGAGGCTCTGGCAATCTCCATCGGAGAGCGCGGCAGAGTGGATTTGCCCTATATGTCGGAGCTTTTAGGCACACCGGGGGAATATGAAAAAATCCAGCAGGAACTGCATGGTGTCATTTTCAAAGACCCGATGACGCAGGGCGGCGAGGAAACCGGCTGGGTGACGGCTGATGAATATCTGTCCGGCAATGTCCGGGAAAAACTCCGCGTGGCAGAACTGGCTGCGGCTTCTGATCCGGCCTTTGCGGTAAATACAGAATATCTGAGAAAGGCACAGCCGAAAGACCTGGATGCGTCGGAGATTGATGTGCGCCTTGGTGCCACATGGGTCAATCGGGATTATATCCAGCAGTTCATGGAAGAAACCTTTGAACCGCCGTTTTATCTGCGCCGGAACATCGAGGTGAAATTCTCTCCCATGACGGCAGAGTGGCAGATTACCGGTAAGAGTACACCGAGCCGGAATGATGTTCATGCCTATATGACCTACGGCACCAGCCGAGCTAACGCCTACCGGATTCTGGAGGATACGCTGAATCTGCGGGATATCCGTATCTACGATACCGTGGAGGATGCAGACGGCAAGCAGAAGCGGGTTCTGAATAAAAAGGAGACCACCCTCGCTCAGCAGAAACAGCAGGCCATTAAGGATGCGTTCCAGAACTGGGTGTGGAAAGACCCTTATCGCCGTGCGGAACTGGTGGAAAAGTATAACGAGCTGTTCAACAGTACTCGTCCCCGTGAGTACAATGGCTCCCATATCCGCTTTGGCGGCATGAATCCGGAAATCCGGCTGCGGGAACACCAGCAGAATGCCATTGCCCATGTGCTGTACGGTGGCAATACGCTGCTGGCCCACGAGGTAGGTGCCGGCAAGACCTTCGAGATGGCCGCTTCTGCTATGGAGGCAAAGCGGCTGGGACTGTGCCAGAAATCTATGTTCGTTGTTCCGAATCATTTGACCCTTCAGTGGGCAAACGAGTTCCTGCGCCTGTATCCGAGTGCAAAATTGCTGGTGGCAAGCAAAAAGGACTTTGAAACCGCCCGCAGAAAGAAGTTCTGTGCACGAATTGCCACCGGCGATTACGATGCGGTCATCATCGGGCATTCCCAGTTTGAGAAAATCCCAGTGTCCGCAGAACGGCAGGAGCGAATTTTGACTGCCCAGATTGATGAAATCGAAAACGCCATTGCTGAGATGAAATCCCAGAATGGCGAACGCTTCTCCATCAAACAGATGGAAAAGACCCGGAAAGGATTGGAGGCGAGATTGGAGAAACTCCGGGCAACCGACCGAAAAGACGATGTGATTACCTTTGAGCAGCTGGGCGTAGATCGGCTGTTTGTAGACGAGGCGCACGCGTTCAAGAACCTGTTCCTCTACACAAAAATGCGCAATGTCGCAGGTTTGTCCACATCGGAAGCGCAGAAATCTTCGGATATGTTTATGAAGTGCCAGTATATGGACGAGCTGACAGGCGGGCGCGGCATCATTTTCGCGACCGGCACCCCGGTCAGCAACAGCATGACGGAGCTTTATACCATGATGCGGTATCTCCAGTACGGCACATTGCAGCAGAAAGGGCTGACCCATTTCGACAGCTGGGCTTCTACCTTTGGTGAGACCACCACGGCCATTGAACTGGCACCGGAAGGAACCGGATACCGGGCAAGAACAAGATTTGCAAAGTTCTTCAACCTGCCGGAGCTGATGAACATGTTCAAGGAAGTGGCGGATATCAAGACTTCCGATCAGCTGCATCTGCCGGTGCCGGAAGCAAAGTTTGAAACCGTGGTAGTGCAGCCATCGGAGCATCAGCAGGCGATGGTGGCAGAGCTTTCGGAACGGGCGGCGGCTGTGCATTCCGGTGTGGTAGACCCGTCGGTCGATAACATGCTGAAAATCACATCGGATGGCAGAAAGCTGGGGCTGGATCAGCGGCTGATGAATCCACTCCTGCCGGATGACCCCAACAGCAAGCTCAACGCCTGTGTGCGGAATGTGCTTCGTATTTATGAGGAAGGACAGTCGGACAAGCTGACCCAGCTGCTGTTCTGCGACCTCAGCACGCCGAAAAACGATGGAACCTTCAATGTCTATGAGGATATCCGCGCCAAACTCATCCAGTCAGGTGTACCGGAGGAAGAAATCGCATTTATCCATGATGCTGATACCGAGGCAAAAAAGAAAGATCTGTTTGCCAAAGTCCGTACTGGGCAGGTGCGGGTGTTGTTAGGTTCGACACAGAAGATGGGCGCAGGTACGAACGTGCAGGACAGGCTGGTGGCCGTGCATCATCTGGATGTGGGCTGGCGGCCTGCGGACATGACCCAGAGAAATGGTCGTATTATCCGTCAGGGAAACCGAAACAAAGAAGTGCAGGTTTATCAGTATGTGACGGAAGGAACCTTTGACGCTTACCTCTATCAGACACTGGAGAATAAGCAGAAGTTTATCAGCCAGATTATGACCAGCAAATCTCCGGTTCGTTCCTGTGATGATGTGGATGAGCAGGCACTTTCCTATGCGGAGATCAAAGCACTTTGTGCAGGAGACCCGCAGATCAAGGAAAAAATGGACTTGGATGTGGATGTTGCAAGGCTAAAGGTGCTGAAAGCAGACCATCAGAGCCAGCAGTACCGATTGGAGGATAAGCTGATGAAATATTTCCCTGCGGAGATTGAGAAAACGCAGGGGTTTATCAAGGGCTTTCAGTCGGATATTCGAACGGTGGCGGCACATCCGCTGCCGGAAGAGGGGTTCTGCGGTATGGAGGTGAATGGCACACGCTTTACTGAAAAAGCCGAGGCCGGTGAAGCAATCCTCGCGATCTGTAAAGCGAATCAGAGTCTGGAGTCGGTGCCGCTTGGCAGTTACCGTGGTTTCAAGATGGAGCTGGAATTTGACAGCTTCCAGAAAGAGTATCAGGTGCTGCTGAAAGGCGAGATGACCCACCGAGTGCCCATCGGCACCAGTGCTGCTGGCAATATCCAGCGTCTGGACAATGCTCTTGCCGGGATTCCTGCAAGGCTGGAAAAGGCGGAACAGCAGTTGGACAATCTTAGGAGCCAGCAGGAAGCGGCGCAGGCCGAGCTTGGAAAGCCATTTCCCCAGGAGGCAGAACTGGCAGAAAAGAGTGCAAGACTGGCAGAACTGGACGCACTGCTGAATATGGATGACCGTGGAAATGATGATCCTGACCGTGAGAGAACAACGGAAAAACCGTCTGTCCTGGCAGAGCTGCGTGACCGTGCCGGTCGCATTCCGCCGATGGCACATCGAGATGATGAGGAGGTGGCACTATGAGTGTTCGGGAACACTGGATCAACGTCCGGGTAAATCCGGAAGAGCTGGCAAGGATTCGTGAAAAGCAGAAGGAATTGGGTATTCGGAACACCGGTGCCTATATGAGAAAAATGGCGATGGACGGATACTGCGTGAATCTTGATTTGTCGGATGTGGCGCAGGTATCCACCCTTCTTCGCCGATGCAGCAACAACCTGAACCAGTACGCAAAACGAGCCAATGAATCCGGAAGCATCTATGCGGAGGATATCCGGGATTTGCAGAAGCGGCTGGATGAACTCTGGGAGATGCAGAAGCTGATCCTGAAGAGGCTTTCCGGTATTCGCTGACGGCGCAAACGTGCGGGATTTCTACAGCACATGGCACAGATGAAACTGTCTGTGCCGTTACATATTTTTGCGGGTCTTCCTATTGACATCGTGGTGTTTGGCAAGCGAGTACGGTAAAATGAAGATGAAAAGAAAAACGAAGGGGTGAAATCCATGAAGATTGTATGTTTTATGTTGAAGCTGGTGCTGAAAATTCTGTTGCTGCCGGTTGCATTTCTGCTGCGATTTCTGTGCTTTATCTGGAATCTGCTGATGCAGCTATCCCTGTGGGTGCTTTCGCCGGTTATGCTGTTCGTTCTTGGCTGCGGTATCTATTCGGTGGTTCGGGCGAGCTGGACAGATGTGTTCCTGCTGACCCTGATTGAGATGGGACTGTTCGTAGCTGCGGTTGGTGCGGGCGGCATCATGGAACTGATGGAACAGCTGTGCGAGCGTGTAGAGGATGCTTTGACAATTTGAGTGGAGGTATTTAGATGGATGTTCAGTTTATGAAAGATTATTATGATTTACGGTACGAGGAAACAGATGGAGAGAATCATTTTGTGGAAGAGACAGCTTATCAGGAAAAACAGTCCGAGCATTCGAAGATGGAAGACCAGCTAATGGAGATGGTGGGCGGCACCGAATCTAATGTGTGGAAGTTGTACGAAAGCATCATGTGTGTTTATTTCGATATGGAAGAGATCATCAAGCAGTCCGTTTATTTGCAGGGGGCTTATGACCGGGAACGGATGTTAAAATGAGAATAGTAGATTGGTAAGAGCTGCCTTCGGGTAGCTCTTTTTAGATGGAGAAATATGAAAATGGCGGCTACAAGACTAATTGCGCTGCATATTAATAAAGGAAAGACGGTGGCGCAGTGTCTGGCTGACCGTACTGATTATACTGAGAATGCAGCAAAGACGGAAGATGGAAAATATATCAGCGCGTATGCCTGTGACGCAAAGACCTGTGATGAAGAATTTCTGCTTTCCAAACGGCAGTATGAGCATATCACCGGTAGAACCCAGGCGCATGATGTGATTGCATATCAGATTCGGCAATCTTTTAAGCCCGGAGAAATCACGCCGGAGGAGGCGAACAAGGTTGGATATGAGACGGCCATGCGCTTTACTAAGGGAAAACATGCCTTTATCGTGGCTACTCATGTTGATCGTGCACACATTCATAACCACATTATTTTTAATTCGACTACATTAGACAGCACCAGAAAATTCCGAGATTTTCGCTTATCCGGTCTTGCACTGGCAAGGCTCAGTGATATCGTATGTCTGGAACACCGGTTGTCGGTCATTATCCGGAAGCCCTATGGAGAGCGGCAGAAGAGAACGGAATACCCGGAGAAAAAATCGCAGCGGGATGAAATCTGCGAGGCCATTGATGCAGCATTGGCAAGAAATCCAAAAGACTTTCGGGAACTGATTGAAATTTTGCAGGAGGCCGGATACGAGTATAAAGATGGAAAACAGCCTGCCCTGCGGGGAAAAGGCCACGCCAGATTTGCTCGTTTCCGCTCTCTTGGCAAAGGATATTCGGTCGAAGAACTCTGCGAAGTGATTGCCGGAAATGCGGTTCATAAAAGCAAATTTGCAGAGAAAAATCGTACAAACGCACGGTCAGCACAGGTGCATCAGAAGGCAGAGCTGTCGTTCCTGATTGATGTCCGTGCCAAAATGCAGGCGGGCAAAGGCGTGGGATATGCGCGTTGGGCGAAAGTCTTTAATCTGAAGCAGATGGCAAAAGCTATGATGTTCATGGAAGAGCATGGAATCAAGAACTATGCAGAGCTGAAAGAAAAGGCAGATGGAATTTCTGAAAAATGTGATGCGCTGCTGGAATCTGTAAAAGCAGATGAGGCACGGATGTCGGAAGTGTCAGTGCTGCGGAAGCATCTAATCAATTATGCCAAGACAAAAGATGTTTTTGCTGCGTATAAAGCATCCGGCTACGACCGGGAGTTCTATGAAGCCCATCGGGATATGCTGGCCTTGCGCAGCGCAGCAAAAAAGGCGTTTGATGCCTATAAGAAAGAGAACGGTTCTGACAAAAAGCTCCCGCGCATCAGCGAGCTGAACGCAGAGTATGCGATGCTTCTGGAACGAAAGAAAAGCTCCTATGCAGAGTACCGCAAGACCAAATCGGAAATGCAGGATTGGCTTGTGGCACAGAAAATCGTGCAGGAAATCCTGAAAGAGGACGAACAGAAGAAAGAGCAACTGCATGAGCAGGAAGTGCGGCAGGAAGAAGAAAATAGACAGAATAGCAGATGATGGAAAGCCCGGTGCAGTGTGAGTGTTATGCTCATGCTGCACCGGGCTTTTTTTCTTTGGCAGGAACTGCCGTTAAAGCATCCGGAACGGATGCGCAGCTCGATGCCGCAGGCAGCGTTCTATGGGGATTGGGGAGTTTCCCCAACAAGCAGAAAATCGCTTTCGTGTCACGAAAGCCCTGCTTGCAGAAGAGTGATTGTATTGACTTCAACCATGATCGGGACTATACTTAAATTGGATTATTGTATCATTTCACTGGAACGGCAACGATAAAGCACCGTTGATAGAAATAAGAATTAGCCATTAAGCTGTTAAAGAGATTGGAGAAAGCCACATGGAACTTTTGTATTCAAACATTCTTCCATTGGGAACGATGGATAACCAAAAGTGCATAGCAGATGTAATTGTTGAGGAAATGAGGAAAGCTGATCGCATAGATATTGCCGTGGGTTATGTTTCAAATTCATCACTAATCGAACTTGATGAGCTGATTGTAAATTCTTCTATAAAAAATGTTTCTCTGGTTATAGGAATGTACTATGTTGAGGGAATGCCAGAAAACTCATATCATACTGCAATGCGTATCAATGAAAAATGGAGCAATGCTGGTATCGGAGAAATTAGAATCGTTAAATCATTTAAGTATCACGGCAAGGCGTACTGCTTTTACAAAAACGGTGAGCCATTCTCAGCAATAGTAGGTTCAGCTAATCTTGGTGTTATGAAATTGGAGGCATCAAATCGTCGTCAGTATGAATTGGCGGCTCTAACTGAGAGTGTTCAAGAGGTAAATGAAATTGCCACACATATTCAACAACTGAAAGGGGCAAGGTGTTCTTCCGTTATCTCAGAGATTGTAAATATGCCTCTGATTCATGAGAAAAATACATCCTTGATAGGGGTTGAACTCGTTTCACAGGTGCCGCCGTCAAATGTTGAATTCTATAAAAATTGTTTACCGGAGGTTTCGTTTCAGCTTCTGCTGAAGGTGCCAGCAAATGATGAAAAGCATCTTGATGACGGAAAGCATTTTACAAAATCCAATATCAATGTTTGCTATGCAGCACCACGCAGTCGAAGGAAGTCTCGTGATTGGTACGAAACTCAGCTTACAGTTGGAGCTGATGTTTATAAGATGGATGGCTATCCGAAAAAAAACATTCCGTTTTTTGTTATTACGGATGATGGATATTGGTTCAAGGCACATACCACAAGTGACAATAACAAGCAATTCAGTGCAGTGGGTGATGAACTGATAATGGGCAGATGGCTTAAGGGACGGCTTGCGGCCGCTGGACTTGTTAATCCTGTAAATGATACTCAACTTGACACTGATCGCAGGGGCATGATTACCAAAGAAATACTTGATGAATATGGTTGTGATCGGTTGACATTTAAGAAGACAGGGCAAACGGCACTTGATGAAGATGGGATACCTTTGGATGTATGGCTACTGTCTTTTGAGGCGACAACTCTTTCTGAATGAGAGGAGTAGAAATGCAATATCTAAAAACATATTTGAATAAAATTATAGAACGTGGGAATGTTAAACTTGCAGAGTCGGTTTCTAAAACTGCGGAAGAAGTCGGCGAACAACATATAAGAGACTTTTCCTTTACATCGCATGAAATTGGATTGCTGTTTGGAAATGTGCAGTCAGGCAAAACTGGTCAAATGTTTGGAATTATGTGCAAGGCAGCAGACTTGGGGTTTCCAGCTTTCGTTTTGTTGACAACAGATAATGTTGTTCTTCAGCAACAGACTCTTGACAGAGTAAAGGCTGATCTGGATGGCTTTTGTATTTGTGGTGAAAATGATGCTCGCCTTTTCATGGATAATAGCCTGTTGGAACCAGTTATAATAGTGTTGAAAAAGAACGCTCGAATTCTCAAATTATGGGCGAATATTTTTGCCTCGACTGGGTTCATGAAAGGAAATCCTCTATTTATTGTTGATGATGAAGCGGATGCAGCCTCCTTGAATACACTTGTAAACAGAAAGAAACAATCTTCCATCAACAGGTACCTTGATGCTATAAAAACCGGTGCATCGAGTAGCTTGTATTTACAGGTAACAGGCACACCACAAGCTATTTTATTGCAGACCATTGCATCTGGTTGGCATCCGCTATTTACATACTATTTCAAACCGGGCGATGGATATTTGGGTGGCGACTTCTTTTTTCCAGCAAATGGAAAGCCAGAGTGCGTTGAGTTTCTTGACAATATAGATAGTCCAACTCACAGGGTTGTAATCCGTCATTTGGTAGTCTCTGCGCAGATCATATTGGCTGGCGGGAAAACGTCTAACTGTTTATTCCATCCAAGTGTTCGACAAGCTTCTCATCAGCGGTATGCTGATGAAATCAAAAAAGAGTTGCACTGGTGTAAAGATAACTTTGCTGATGAGTTTTCTGCCGTAGCTGAATCAGTATACAAATCGATGTCGCCGCTAAAATCTGAAAGGGTATCTTTTGAAGCGATAATGTCTTTGATAAAAGAATGGCTGGATACCGGAAGTGTTGATGTTATACAGATGAACGGAAAAAGCGATGTTGATAGTTCACAATATGAGAGTGGGTGCAATTTTGTTATCGGTGGTAATACCTTGGGCAGAGGAGTTACTTTTCCATGTTTAGAGACCATCTATTACACAAGATCGAGTAAAAAACCTCAAGCGGATACAATGTGGCAACACAGTCGAATGTTTGGATATGACAGAGACGCTGGATTGATGAAAATCTATATTGAAGAACGCCTCTATAAGCTGTTTGCAGATATAAATGCTACGAACAATTCTATTATTTCGCAAATCGAAAATGGAATTGATAACGTGAAAATCTACTATCCAGACGGATTGAATCCAACTCGTAAAAATGTTCTTGATGATAACCATGTAGAACTTATTTCTGGAGGCACAAACTATTATCCCTTTGCTCCTGATAATGATTCCATAGAAGAACTGTCTAATATTTTGAAAGTATTCTCAAATGACGAGCCCTATTATCAGGTTAGCCTTCGACTTGTTAAGGAGATTCTGAATCATATTATTCCAAGCCCAGATTTCAAACTCGAAGCTTTCAAATCGGTTATAGATACAATTCTTTCGGAAAATCCTACGATGCAAGGAATTCTAATTGTTAGAAGAGAAAGAAACGTTGCTCAAGGTACGGGAGCATTATTGTCTCCGAATGACTGGCAATTAGGAGCAACCTTTACTGATAAAGTCGTATTAACCATGTATCAAGTAACTGGTACTAAAGGTTGGGGTGGAAAGAAATTGTGGGTGCCTAACATTAAATTGCCACACGGAATGGTTTATTATGATGTTAATGAACCAGAGACTTCCAATGATTAAATTGGAGGTGCCTATGATCGAACGTAATTTTGCACAACAGATATTGTTTTTACCTATAAGCAACGGTGCGGATGAATTAAGAATTATATCAGGATATTCTACGCCCAACATGGCATCGTGGTTGATAAAGAATATTCAAGAACGACATATGGAGCCTATTTCGATAAAATTGATCTTAGGAATGACTCCGTATAACGGGATAAGTACAGAAGCACATCGTGGATTTATAGATCTTAGACATAGTCACTATCCTCAACAATCAAAGTTTGTTTGTAGCTATGTCTACGATAATCCACCTGTTCATTCAAATTTATATGTTTGGCTAAAAAATGATTGCCCAATGTGTGCATTTGTTGGCTCGATGGATTTCCTTCAGAGTTCTTTTGTTAATGGACGTTGCGAACTTGCTGAAGCGTGTGATCCACAGGCCGCATTGGATTATTTTAATGCTGTAGAAGCACGATCAATTTATTGCGATAGTAATGATGTTGAAGAATATATAATTATACGAAGCAAGCATCCTATTCTGGATGAGGAGAGCAATCAACATGGGCAACTTTCAGGAGAAGGTATTACTCAAACAACTCTTTCACTTTTGTCGAGAGAAGGAAACGTTGGAAAGAAATCTGGTTTGAATTGGGGTCAACGAAATAAGAGAAATCGAAACGAAGCTTATATTCCATTGCCTTCCAAAATAGCTAAAAGTGGCTTTTTTCCTTTAGATAAAAAGCACTTTATGGCAAAAACTGATGATGGCCATAATTTAATCTTACGAGTAGAACAGGCCGGAAACAAGGCAATAACAACACCTATGAGCAATGCATTGTTGGGTGAGTATTTTCGGGGGCGGCTTGGTTTAGCCAATGGTTCGTATATTTCAATGCAAGATTTGATCGCATATGGAAGGACGGATGTGACGTTTTTCAAAATAGACGATGAGGAATATTATATGGATTTCTCCGTAAATAAGGAAGCGTAATTATAATGGCAGATACGCACTCTAAAGAAGTACGAAGCGTGAATATGTCCCATATTAGGAGTAAAAACACTAAACCTGAAGAGCTTGCAAGAAAATATCTATTCAGTAAAGGCTTTCGGTATAGAAAAAATGATAAACGTTTGCCGGGCAAGCCTGACATCGTACTTCCTAAGTATAAAACAGTGGTTTTTGTAAATGGATGCTTTTGGCACAAGCATACTTGTTCTCGTTTTGCATGGCCAGCTTCTAACAAAGAATACTGGATACCTAAGATTAACAAAAATGCTGAAAGAGATAGCAAGAATTATAAGGTATTACAGGATATGGGGTGGAATGTACTCATTGTCTGGGAGTGTGAACTCAAGAAAAACAGGATAGAGAAAACGATGAATCGTATTTGCAATCAAATAAGAGCAGGAATGAGTAACATATCATAGATAAAAGGAACGCCAGACAGCAAATCCGGCGTTCCTTTTTACTCATTGATATTTGGCTCTGCGTATTCGTATTCAATACCGGCAAAGCTTTTTAAGATTGCTTCAAATATAATTTTTGCACCACGACATGGCACAGCCATGCCGATTTGCTTGCGGACACTCTCCTTGCTTCCGACAAATTCATAAGAATCGGGAAAGGTTTGAAGGCGTGCTCGCTCACGATTGGTAAGCGCACGAGGCTCAGACCAATGATAGATATGAGTGCCGCCCCCGCCGCTTCCAGTAACGGTATAGGCGGGCTTTTCAGGATCGAGTCGTTTGTAGATTTGGCTAATCCTCGCCCCTTTAATATTGAGCTGTAACGCTTCTGGCAAATTAGCCGTAAATGCATTTTCGCCTGGCTTTATATGTTTCAATCGCTCGACTACGATGGGGGACTGCTTTGTTGGTTCATTGTTTAGTGCATTTGACGGTATAGGTGGGATTTCAATTGCCGTTTTGCAACTGTTGTCAATATTTGCATAGGGTGTGGTTGACGGAACTTTGTAGACAACATCCAAATCATCTCGTATACCTACAATAATAATTCGGTGTCTCGCCTGCGGAATCCCATAGTCTTCAAATTTATAGAGATGCGGCGTTATTGTGTATCCAGCATCACGAAGTTCAGTCAGTATTTTAGTGAAAGCCTTTCCATCGTTTGCGTTGCGCAACCCACCGACATTTTCCGCAAGAAACCATTTTGGCCGAAATAGTTTAAGAGCTTTCACTCCGTATGAGTACAGAGGTCCATATACCCCATCCATACCCTTCTGTTCACCAACTACGCTATAATCATTACACGGGAATCCGAAAGCTAATGCGTCGATTGGAGCGAGTTTCGTCATATCAAATTTTCGTATATCTTCGTGATAGACAGATTGTGGGTCTTGCGGACAAATATTGTGACGATAGGTATTGCAGGTGTTAGCGTCATAATCATTAGCCCATTGATGAACGATTGTGTATTCTGGATTTCCAATGTCCGCATGAGTAGCACCCCACGCAATTCCACCGGGGCCGCAGAATAGTTCACCTAATCGAAATGGCATTGTTACAGCCCTCCTTTGAATTTTCGTCGGTGCATTTTCTCGATATTATAAAATCAATCATCAGTTGAAGATAGCGCACGTCATCGGCATTTAATTGATCCAACCCTGTTAACAAAACGCTTGGATGAATATCCTTTTCTTCAATATACCCTGAGATGAGCAAATACTGGAAAGGATGCATTTTTAATGCCTTTGCGATTTTGCAGAGATTGCTCCAACTTGGCGTCTTTCGATCTCCATTTTCAATTCGCATAATTTCGGCATCACTTATGCCGCACGCATCGCCAAGCTTTTTTTGAGATAAGTTGCAAGCAAGCCGGTGCTCTTTGATTAAATCTCCTATATCGGACATAATTTCACCTCTGGAAAATAGTATACGCTATTCGCTGCTTTTTGTCAACTGAATTCGAGAAATACGCTGCTCAAAAGCAGCGAAAGCAACGGCACCGTCAATCATGGTAGCACCGTCGCTTTTTGCACACGATGATTCATTATTTCAGGAAATTGCTCTTATGTTCCAGCGCGTGCAGATTATATCCAAGTGTAGCCAGGTGTGCTACCTTCAGCGCAACCAGATTGATGTCGGTGGACATCGCACTGGCGATCTGCTCGGCTGTGTATCCATACTCATAGATGTAGCGAAGGACTTCATCGCTGTCCATCAGGATTTCTGCTGCTACGATGTTGGCTTCATATTCTGGTTTGGATTTCATATCGTAGAGCATGAACTCATGAATCGGGGTGGTTTTCGCCATATTCCGGTGAAGCTGGTCATGCCCTAATTCATGTGCGCACACAATGCGCAGCATATTTTCATCCAGACTGTTATTCAGGAAAATAAAGCGATTTCGCTTAATCACCCGGTACATTCCTTTCAGGGAACCAAAATTTTCGCAAAGCATGACATTGATACCAAGCTGCCTTGCAATTTCAAAAGGGTCTCTGGAACCGCAACGTTTTACCAGTTTCTCACCGACCCGTGAAAGCTGTTCCGCATTCATCATACCACCTCCAGTTTACAGTATAGCGAAAAGTGTGTACGATAAATATCACTGATCGGATTTTTTACGCCTCGTTTTCGGGGCGTATTTTTTATTGTTCTCTTTGGCAATCCAGTAGGCATCAGTCAGAGCTTTATAAGCTCCCTCGATGGCATCTTCACTTAATTCGCCGCCAGCAAACATACCGGTCACTTCGCTGACCAGTTCTTCAATATCTTTCGCTGCTTTTGCGCCGCCTTTTTCATGGGCTTCTACAACATAGGTGCCGCTGCTTCCCAGCAGATACTCAGTAGTAGTATTCAGCGCATCCGCGATCTTCTGGATCGTAACCATATTGGATGGTTTACGGCTGCCAAGCTCATAATTCTGAATTGTGCGGGCGGTTACACCGGCCTTCTCTGCAAGTTCTACCTGAGTTAAATTGGCTTCTGTTCTTTTTTCTTTCAACCTTTCTTTGAAGACCATAGGAATACCTCTTTCTTTTTTGATGACAAACACGAACGCTTTTTCTTAAAAATCTATTGACATGAAAAACCGTGCTTGCTATAATGACGATGAAAGCATGAAATACAATTCGTGTAATTATAGTATCACAAGAAATGCTGTGTGTCAATGCGTTCGTGAAAAGTTGTTCATGTTTTCACAAACGGAGAGGAGGAATACGGGATGCAGAGAGTGATTCTTCACTGTGATATGAACAATTTCTATGCCTCTGTTGAGTGTATGCTGAACCCGGAACTGAAGAACAAGCCGGTGGCAGTGTGTGGTTCTGTGGAGGAACGGCATGGTATCGTACTTGCGAAGAACTATGCAGCAAAGGCGTTTGGCGTTTCCACGGGAGAGGCAATCTGGCAAGCAAAGCAGAAGTGCCAGGATCTTGTGATCGTGGAGCCGCACTATGAGCAATATATGAAGTTTTCAAAATTAGCCCGTGAGATATACGGTCGTTATACTGACCAGATTGAACCTTACGGGATGGACGAATGCTGGCTGGATGTGACCGGAAGCGGTTGCATGGGAACTGGATTTGAAATCGCGGATGAGATTCGCAGAACCGTTAAGTTTGAACTGGGCCTTACGATTTCCGCAGGAGTGAGCTTCAACAAGATTTTTGCCAAGCTTGGGTCGGATATGAAAAAGCCGGATGCGATTACCTGCATCGAAGCAGATTCATTCCGTGAGAAGATTTGGTGTCTTCCTGCCTCTGACTTGCTTGGAGTCGGCAGAGCGACCGAGAAGGTTCTATCCGGTTATGGGATTCATACCATTGGAGAGCTTGCTGCAACATCGGATGATTTCTTGAAGTGCCGCCTTGGAAAGAATGGACTGGCGATTAAGAAATATGCCAATGGGCTGGATGATTCGCCGGTTATGCTTTCCGATTATGTTTCTCCGGTAAAGAGCATCGGACACGGGATAACGACCATGCAGGATTTGGAGAATAACGCCGAAGTCTGGTGTGTCATGCTGGAGCTGGTGCAGGAGATTGGAACCAAGCTGCGAACACATAAGAAGAAAGCGGGCGGAATAGCGATTTCCATCCGCAACAATGAGCTTTTCACGAAGGAGTGGCAGTGCCGGATTAGCATTCCGACACAAAGCCCCACCTATCTGGCGAAAACCGCATTTGCTCTGTTTGATAAGAATTATCAGTGGGAACACCCGATTCGTTCGGTGACAGTTCGGGCAATCAACCTGTTTGAAGAGGATTGTCCGATACAATACGACCTATTCACTGATGTGAAATCACTGGATCGCCAGGAACGCTTGGACGCAGCGATTGAGCAGATTCGATTCCGATTCGGGAAAGATGCGATTAAAAATGGGGTACTTTTTCAGAAAAGCAAGATGCCGACAGAGCGAAAAGTGGATTTGGTTATGCCGACAGGAATGATTGGTTAATACAGCACCGGCAGAATCTGGTGAGTTCTTTGCTAAAAGAAGTCAACACATTCGCCGGTTTACAGAGAAGGAGCGTAGAATATGTCGGAACAGAAATGTAGAAAAGTATATGTACCTGTGAATTTAGATGTGGATGCAGAGGGAAATATCCGTCCGCGTCTGATTCGGTGGATTGACGGACGGGTGTATGAGATCGACCGATTGAAGCATAAGTGCCGGGCTGCTTCCACGAAGGTAGGTGGCTGCGGAATCCGCTATACGGTCATGATCGGTGGGCATGAGAGCTTCCTGTACAACGAAGATGAAAAATGGTTCGTTGAAGCAAAGGAGCAGTGCCTATGATCCTTTCGCAGAAAAACATAGAGGAAATCGCTGTTGCAGTGATAAGAGATTTTCAAAAGTCCTTTTTCGGCAGCGAAGCAGATGATCCGACGAGATTCGCGCTTCCGACACCCATTGACCAGTTTGCATCCGACTATCTGAACTTGAAAGTGTCATTTCAAAAGTTGTCCTCGGACGGAAGCATCTATGGTCTGACCGCGTATGTGGATACAGAATATCAGATAGAGGTTGATGGAAGTCAGAGGAGCATTTTCCTGAAAACCAATGATGTGGTTCTGGACAAGGGCTTTATTGAACCGGAGAATATTCGGAAACTCTGCGGAAAACGCAGATTTACGCTGGCGCATGAGTGCGCTCACCAGATACTGTTTCAGCTGGATTCCGATGACCGAAAGATAGCCTGCCATAAGAGACCGGAAGTGCGAGGAAATGGCTCCCGCGTTCTGAGAACGCAGGAGGATTGGAACGAATGGCAGGCCAATTCGCTGGGAGCTGCCATCCTGATGCCCCAGTCAGAGGTGGATCGGGCGATGTGGTTCATTAACAGCAGAAAGCCTCTGACCTGTTATGGATGGCGTTTTTATAACAAAGACCAGGTGAAGATAGATACTTTCTGTGGTGTCTTTGGCGTTTCGAGATCGGCAGCTGCTATCCGCTTGGAACAACTGGGCTATCTGAACCGGAAAAAGGATTATGAATATCGTGATCCATTGGAGGTGTGGCCATGAGCAGGAATATCAGAGTATCGGAACCATCTGCGGAAATGCAGATTAAAATCATCCGGGCAAAGGATGCGATTGCTTCGCAAAAGCCCAGGATTGTCAGGTGCCCTTATTGCCGACACAATTCAATCATCGTCTTTGAGGATACCAGAGGACATGTGCAGACCAAATGCAAGGCCTGCGGACGCGAGACCGTCTTCAATGTTTTGGAGATGAGAAGATTACGGAGATTGCAGCTCTACTATTCGTCTTTGAATGGTTGAGATGACAATAAATAACCCTATTAACACAATTTTATAAGTCATAGCTGTGCTGTGGAGCCGCTGACAGGCGAAGTCTTCCGAATGCCGCATGAGACAGAATTATGGAATACCCATGTTCTGCTTTATCGGCACAGGATTTTTTCTTCACCGTCATGCGGCTCCTTTTTTGACCTTCCGTCGGTCCGGTTCTGTACCGGCTGTGCGGAAGGAGAAACGTATGTATTTTGACGCAAAAGAGTTTGGTAAGAGACTTCACGATGTTCGCACTTCCCGTGGCATTACGCAGGAGGAACTGGCGGTTCGCCTGGGCCTGGCAAGCAAGCAGCATGTCAGCCGCATGGAGAACGGTGAACGCAGCTGCTCTATTGACTTGCTGATTGAACTGTCCTGCATCCTCCATGTCAGCACGGATTATCTTCTGATGGGCAGCGAGCCAAGCAAAGAGGAAGTCAAAAATGATCTTCTTAGTATTATTTCGGAGCTGTCTACGATTGCGAAAAAAATCTAAAAAGCATTAGGTGCAATATAACTGCTGACGGCGTAGAATCATGGTGGCTATCTTGGTGGATACCTTGATGGGTGTCATCCTCTAAGTTATCATGGGTTGCGTCATAGGACTTATCATTGGCTGTACCCATGATAGAGTGAGCATGAGTGATTTGAGCACCCTCACTGCCGTGGGCAATAAGGTGGATACAAAGATTCAAAACTGTGTGTGGGATGTCCGGCGATTTATCTTGCTCACTAACTTGGTCATTGACTTAGTTTTTCTGACTAAGTTGGTAATTTACATTTTTCAAGATGACTCTGAAATCTGTTGCCGTTGAGAAAATTTTCGGATTATATGCCGCTGTATATCCAGGCGGCTTTTCGGTTTCCCTGACGATTTTGCGTAGGCCGCTTCCATGACGCTCCATGTATTTCATGCGGTGGAACGGGTCAGCAATCACAGGGCTTGCCATATTGAACGGATACTTTTTAGTGTCAAAAACAAATCAGAAAATAAAAACGGAAAATCCGTTGATATTTTCTTATTTGCGGCGTATAATAAGATTATAAGAAAATAAAAACGAAAAAACTGTTTTTAGAGGAGGACTACCTATGAAAATACTCCGCATCACCGCACAAGGACTCCCATTATTCAAAAAAGACTTGGATATTTGCTTTTATACGCAGCAACGTGTTTGCGAAGAGGACAAAGATAGTCTTTACCGTTTGACGGATAACTACTATCTCCACTCTGCCTGTGCTTTCATTGGAATTAACGCATCTGGCAAGACCTCGGTATTAAAGGTCATTAGCTTGGCCTTAAATATTGTGAAAAATGAGCCCATCAATCATGTGGAGGCAAAAAGCATTCTTGGCGGAGCGAAGAATGTTACAATCCGCACATATTTTTATGATAAGCGTAGCTACGTCTGCTGCTTGGAAACTGTAATTGCGGCAAAGAAGTCGAAAACAGGGGAATATGTGTATTCGATTCTGTCTGAAAGCCTTTGGGAAAAACCGATTGCAACCGTTAAGTCGAAAAAGTATCTGACAGATTTTACAGGAATGAAGCCTGTAGAGCAGCGCAATAGCGATGAAGCATACCTTTCTGATGATGTCAGCTTTGTCATTGCACATAATAAAAAAGCGAATGATACAGTGGAAATATTCAGCCTGCTTTCCTATACGAATGTGAATGTGCTTCCATTTACCGAAGATATTCCATTGGAGGTAATTGCATTTCTCGATCCGACCATTGAGAAATTGTGTTTTGAGCAGACAGAGGGAAAAACATTTATCCACTTGAAGTTTAAGGATGAAGAAGAGATTATCCTGAATAATCCGGCAGACCTTGAGCAGTATCTGTCCTCTGGTACGATTAAGGGTATTATTACATTCTCGATGGTAAAGGAAGTTCTTCATTCAGGTGGTTATCTTCTGGTAGATGAAATAGAGAATCATTTCAACAAGGAAATTGTAACGACCTTAATGCGCTTCTTTATGGACAGCCGACTGAACAAAAATGGCGGAACGCTTATTTTCACTACGCATTATCCGGAACTGCTGGACGAATATGACCGAAATGACGGAATTTGTATCGTTAGAAACCGTAATGGCATTACAGCAGAAAATTTGAGCTATATATTGAAACGTAATGATATTAAAAAGAGTGATGCTTACCAGAGCGGCTTCCTTGAGGGAACAACGCCAGCATATGAAGCGTATATGCGCTTGAAGAAAAGCCTGGCTGCTTCAATCAATTAAGGAGGCGGCAGAATGGAATTAGCAAAATACAAGGCGTGTATATGTGAAGGCTCTGCCGAAGAAGCTATTATCGACATACTGGTTGATAATGATCTTCTGATTTTCAACAGAGAAGAAATGTTGGAAGAACGTGTTATCCGTTGCAGAAGTGCTAAACGATTCGAGGAGCGATACTTACGGAAAGGATTCGATGAGCAGATTTCGGTGATACGGATTTTGGATTCTCGTAGAGAGGAATTTCGATTGAGTAAAGCATATGAGCAGAAAATTGACGTGGTAAATGTCATTACTGCTCCAGAAATTGAAATGCTGATTATTCATGCGGAAGGAGCATATGATCAGTTTAAGCGTTCTGGAAAAAAACCAAGCGAATTTTGTAAAACAAATCTTCGGATGCATGATGTGAAGTCGTATGATTTTGTGAAGCAGTATTTCAGTAATCCTCAGCTCTTGGTGAAAGCCATAAAAGAGTATCGCAGAACAGCCAATATCCCCAAAGGAGAATACAGCTTGTCTGATTTGCTGAGATGAGCGTTGCTTTTTTGATACATTAGCCGTGACTCAAATGGTCACCAGGAGATAAACGGGTACCAGTTTACAGAAAACAGAATAGAATCGTCTTTGATGCCTCGTTGGGAAACCAACGGGGTATTTTTTTGCCTCAATCTGGCTGTATAGAACACTGAAAAAGTCAAAACGAACCGTATGTAGTCCTGCAAGGACAACCAAAGTGCGCCTACGAGGCCAACGCGAAACCGGAGGATTCTTGTTAAACTTACTTTGTAAGGACGAAAGTCCGGATGTCCCTTGAAAACTGAATACTCATTCTTCAGGTACATTCCTGTTTGGTCAAGCCTTCGACTGCACGCCATGAAGCCCATCGGGGCGATAGCGGTTTCGCAGAAGCAAATGCCGGATTGCAACCGGCGGCGGTGTTAAAGCCAGACAGGGACAATGATACTTCCGTAATTCGCGGTCCGGCCATAAGGAAGGCGGGATGG
>OHZF01000068.1_pt1 | contig 52167 bp, 43 predicted proteins | sample 1580381 | NCBI WGS metagenome assembly OHZF01 (sample SAMEA3882556, study PRJEB24775) | human gut metagenome | biome: human-associated habitat; feature: intestine environment; material: feces | place: Netherlands | collected 2009/2010 | reverse complement strand
TCAAGGTTTTAAAAGAATTTTAGAACAATAAAATGGGTAGTTTTTGACACTACCCGTCTTACAGCAGGGGATGCAAAATGGATATATGATAATTGTAAGATAGGAACTAAGGTAGTTATATACTCAAAGGGCGGATACGAGCCGTTTTCGAAGCCTTCCTCATATAAATTACCATTATGGCATACATGGGATCCTACAGATCCGACATCGTATTATTTATGTCAACAGCGTGGTTGTCACTCGATCATTGCAGATGGTTTGGCATATGATGCAACAGATAACCAGTGGAGATATTATCAGAGTGGAGTTTTTGCGGACTGGTTTACTTCATTGGCACAGTATAATGGTCAATGGTGGTATGTGAAAAATGGTGTGATTGATTTTAATGCCAATACATTAGCATATTATAACAATAATTGGTGGTATGTGAGAAATGGCCGAGTGGACTTTAATGCGAATACATTAGGTTATTATAATAATAACTGGTGGTACGTAAGAAATGGTCGAGTAGATTTTAATGCCAATACATTAGGCTATTATAATAACAACTGGTGGTATGTGAAAAATGGTTGTGTAGATTTTAATGTCAATACATTAGCATATTATAATAATAATTGGTGGTATGTAATAAATGGTCATGTAGACTTTACAGCTAATACAATTGCGAAAAATGAAAAAGGATTATGGTATGTAAATAATGGTGTTGTTGACTTTGGATATAATGGAACTTTTGATGGATTAGACGGAAAAATATATTATATAAAAAATGGTTTAGTTTACCAAATAGATGAGGTAGAATAAAGTCATAATGATTTTATGGTAAAGGTTTCCACATGGAAAGACATGTGGAAATTTTTACTATAGCAGTTTGAAAATTATAAGTTGTTAATGAAAAATGGTAATAACTTTATATATTTTTATTAAATGAGAAAACATGAGCAGAGTTAGAAAGATGCATATGTATACACACCAGATTATTTCGAAAAATATTTTGTGAATAAATTTGAATTTTAGAATAAGATAACTATAAAATTATGAAAATTACCACAGAGGACACAACATGCAAACCAACACCACCACACGAGATAAAACAATTGATTTCATAAAGGGCATCCTTATTTTATTTGTGATTTTAGGTCACACTACATTGGGTCTGACAGACATGTATTCATTTGATGATACAATGAATGGTATTGCAAATGTAATATACAGCTTTCACATGCCTTGCTTTATCGCAGTTTCAGGCTTCTTATACAGTGAATATGTAGGGAATGCTTCACAAGGCATTTTTAGCCGGATAGGTCATAAAGCATTTAATATCCTCCTGTCTTACGTGATGATTTCAGTTATTTACTGGATTATTAAATTTGCCCTTTCAAATTTGATAAGGGAGCCGATTGCTGTTAGCAGCTTGATAAGCATACCATGGAAGCCGATAGAGTTTTTATGGTATTTATACGCACTGTTTCTCATATATTGTGTGGCGTATATGGCTGATTATGTGTTTGCGAGGCTTCTGCCACATTTTAATTATAAAATGGAGCTTTTATTTGTGCTGTTTTTAATAATTGCTTTCACATGCTATGGCAGCTTTCACTATGTGGGCTTTAACTACATAGCCGGCTTTCAGATGTACTTTTATCTGGGATGCCTGATTAAGAAGTGGCTTGATAAACTGGATAATAGATATGCTGTGCTGAGCCTTGCCGTTATGAGTGTGCTTGTAGAGGCGTCCGGCATAGTATTACAGGATGACATGAGCAGAAATCCCCTTTTCAGCAGTCTGTTTGAGCGGTTTACCGCCTGTATAGTGACAGTATTTATATTTGCAGTAAGCTATTTTTTATCAGGGTATTGTGATTTCCCTAAATGGTTACAGACTATCGGCCGTGACAGCATGCCGTTTTATGCGATGAATGTGATATTTGTAGGTGGAATCAGGATTATATTGAACAGGGCCGGTATAACCAATATGGTGCTGCAGTGTATATGCGGATTTGCAGGAAGCACTGCTATATGCTGGATATTGTATGAATGTATTATAAAGAAAATCAGGCTTATCGATTTTATATTCTACCCTGGTAAACAGCTTCATATCAGAAAATGACAAATAGAAATCAGGGTGTTGTTTTTTAATACTAATCCGATATACTATATAGTGTTTGTTGAAGAAAAATATCAAAATGAATAGTTTCAATAGAAAAGGAAACCCCATGAAATTTATTAAAATCTCTGCATTTGCAATAGTCCTCCTATTGCTCATGCAAATAGTATCAAAGGCATTTATTGCCATTGACAGCAGCGATATTGAAAACATATATGGCTTTTACGCAGAGCCAAAGAACAGTCTTGATATGGTCATGATTGGACCAAGTGAGGTATACACGGGCTATGCGCCGGCTCTGGCATGGGAGGAGTATGGCCTTAAGTCGTGCAATCTTTCAATAGGAGCTGTTCCCTGCAATATGTACAAGTCCATCGTCACGGAGATTGTGAAGAGACAGAAGCCGAAGCTTCTTGTAATCAATGCTTCTGCATTTAGTCAGGGAAATTGGAATCTGACTGATGAGGTTTATCTGAGAAAGTGGATTGACAATATGCCTATGTCACAGAACAAGCTTGACACGGTAGAGACTATTCCAAAAAATATCAATAAGGATGATGAAGAGGTGAAGGATAACATATCGGATACCCTTTATTTCCCGTTGGAGAAGTATCATGGCAACTGGAAGGACCCTGAGGCGGTGTATACCTCATTTGTCACTCGTGCCTATATGAGGCTCAGCGGTGGAGGCTATCTGAAGGGTTTTTATTCAAAGACAGGCATCACCGGAGGCCGTGACAATCTGGCAAATATCGGACAGCCCACTAAAGAAGCCTATGTGTTGACTGATGAGTGCAGGGCATATCTTAAGGAGCTGCTTTCGTACTGCAATAAGCTTGGCATAGAGCATGTGCTGTTGCTGCAGCCGCCTCATGAGACACAGGCTGCTGATAAGTCAGGGCTTGAGCAGATTGAAAGTATAACGAAGGCGTATGGATACGATTTTCTTGATCTGAGTACTGATTATGAGAGCATTGCAGGGATAGATGATTCCCATGACTTCGCTGATTTTGAGCACCTGAATGCTTATGGTGCCAAAAAGCTTACGGCATATATTGGCAATATGGCTGTGAATCAATATGGGATAAAGTCTGATACGGCAAAATCAGAGCTTTCAATATGGAAAAAGTCTGTGAAGAGGACTAAAAAAGCTCTGAAAATGGCAAGAGAATATACTGACAGAGGAGAGGCACAGGTGGTTGGAGAGTATGAGGCAGCCAAGTAAGTGAGGCTGCCGGGTAATTAAGCGTTGCAGAATGGTATTATTTAGTGGCATTTGATTCGGGCTTTAATGAGCTTTATGCCTTCCCATACCATCTCGTCACGCATCAGTACAAGCAGCACCATATAGGTTATAAATCCGGTCACAATCATAATCATTGTGTGCATGAAGCTGACGGACAGCCTTGCATCCATGATTAGCAGTACTATAAGCATACAGATTGCTGATACGAGATATTTCCATGATAGAGAAAATATTTTTGGTATGCTAAGCTCATTTCGTATGAAGTAAAGTTGTACGGCAGTTATTATTACCTCCGAGATGACAGAGGCTATGGCTGCACCGTATGAATAGAGCTGATGTATGAGAATCATATTCATGACAAAATTGGCTGCGGCTCCGATACATACTGAGCGTGTCAGCAGGCTTTCACGCTTGGTAGTTACCAGATACTGTATACCGATTACATTGCTTAAACCTATAATCGGCAACAGTGTAGCCATTATCATGATGAGATATGGCACCTTTTCATATCCTGGACCAAAAAACCATGGCGAGAAATTGCGTGCGATGCCTATCAGGCCAAAGCACAGGGCAAGACCTATAAACCAGACGAATTGAAAGCTCTTATAAAGGAGGGCTTTTACTTCGTCTTTTTTATTTTCACTGAAGGCTCTTCCTATTCTTGGAAGCATCACAGTACCGAGTGAGGTTACGAGCATGAGAACCATTTTGGATATCTTGTTGGCTTGCTCATAGTAGCCGTTTTCTGTCATGCTGCCGGTTATGTTGTTGAGCATGGTTTTGTCAAGCACTGTGTATATGGTTGTCGCTATAGTAGGTACAAATAGTGTGAGAGTAGCCCTTAGATGAGAGAATGGCTTAAGCTCCTTAAGCTTTGGTCTGTCAACATATTGAGGCAGGTAAAACCAGATGGATATATTGGCAAAAAGCTCTAATAGACATATTCCTGCCACATATATGAGCAGATCACTCTCTGAGCGTACGGCGATGAAGATAAAAGCAATGTTTATGATTTTAAAAATCACGTTTCGACCGACTATTTTGCCAAATTCCTCAAGTCCCTGAAACAGCCAGGAGATATCAGAAGCAACCGATATCAGGTACACGGCTTCAATCAATAGCAGGTGCTTTTTGAGCGGTGAGTGCCCAAATGCAAGTGTGAATACCATATATGCGCACAGACACACAATAACGCTGATGACGGATAGAAGTTCTATCTCCCAGAAGGTTTTTGTGCGTTTTGCTCTGTCCTCCTGCAGGTATGATATTTCCCTGTTTCCGTAGTTTACAGTGCCCAGTGCGGCAAACATGATAAAGTATGATACCAGTGAGTAGGTATAGCTGTATGCACCTATTCCGTCTGCCTTAAGCACCCTCGAGAGGTACGGCGCTGTGATAAGCGGTGTGATCAGTGTGAGTATCTGGTAGCTCACATTATATATGTAGTTTAGTTTTATACTCTTGTTTTTTTGTGTTTTCTTTTTCATGCAGATATCATATCACATATTGACTTATTTTGGCTATGCAGTTATTATATAAAAATCGCAAATTAACATTACTATCAACTTACACGTATAAATTACGACAGGGGCTAAAGCCTGTCACATAGGTGGAGAAATGGATAATATTATAACACGAAACAGGAAAGAGGAGTTTAAGGAGCTTGTTTTATACACGGTTTTTGGCAATATGACCTTTGTGATCAGCATAGGTGCATATGCCATTTTTAATGTATTCTTTGGTATCAATGAGCTGATTGCGAACGCGCTGGCATGGGTGTTTGCTGTTCTTTTTTCATATGTTACCAACAAGAAGTGGGTGTTTAAGGTTGCAACGCCGACAAAGACGGCATTTTTAGTACAGATGTTTGCTTTTTTCAGTGGCAGATTCATCACGCTGGTTATTGAAGAGGCTATTATCTTTATTTTTATCACGCTTCTGGACTATCCAAGCATGTGGGTGAAGCTGGTAGCACAGGTGGTTGTGGTTGTGCTAAACTATGTGATAAGCAAGCTGTTTGTTTTCAAAAATCGCTAAATGTGGTATATTTAATAAAATAATAAGAACTATAATAGTGTGTATATGGTATAATAAAGCGTAAATTTAAACGCAGTTTATGAGAAGTTGATTTACATAGGGATATAGAAGCTGCTTTTTGCAGTGTGGGACAGAAGGAGAAAATCCTATATGAGTAATAGACTTGACATGAAAAAAGATACAAATAATCGAAAAGACAAAACAAAATACGATGGTCCGGAGAAGCCGGACGCATACATGGGCAATGACAAGCAATGGGTTTTCAGGGCATTGGTGCTTGCTTTTATTGATATGTGCATCATTGCAATCTCATTCTTTTTCGCTTTGATGATCAGGTTTGAGTTTTCATATTCGCATATTCCGCTCTCATTTTTGGAGGGTTATCTGCACATTGTGCCATTGTTTATGGTGATTTCACTTGTGGTGTTTTATATTTTCAGGCTGTACCACAGTATATGGCGCTTTGCGAGCATCAATGAATTTATGCATATTATTGGTGCCTTTCTGGTGCTTGCGGTTGTGAGCGTTACTATTCATGAGGTTTATGAGATCAAGATGCCGTATGCCTTCTGGATTATCGGACTGATGCTCAGCTTTGCACTTTGTACAGCATGCCGTTTTGCGTACAGATTTATCAGAACCGGTCAGAAGATGCTTGAGCAGAGAGGCTTCGCAAACGGTGATGAGAAGGTCATGATTATAGGAGCCGGAAATGCGGGCAGGATGCTTATCAGGGAGCTTATCATGAGCTCACATCTGCACACAAAGGCCTGCTGCATCATAGATGACAATCCGGCGAAGCTGGGACGCTTTATAGACGGCGTGCCTATTGTCGGCAACAGAAATGACATTCCAGAGATGGTTGAGAAGTATGATATCACGAAAATTGTGTATGCTGTACCTTCTACATCCGGTAAGGACAGGAAGGATATACTCAATATTTGTAAGGATACCGGCTGTGATGTGTCTGTGGTTCCGGGAATCTATCAGATGGTGGACGGAAGAGTGTCGGTTTCCAATCTGCGTCCGGTAAGCATTGAGGATTTGCTGGGCAGAGATCCGGTTGTTGTGGATAATGACGGTATTCATTCATTTTTACAGGGCAAGGTGGTCATGGTTACAGGTGGCGGTGGCTCAATAGGTAGTGAGCTTTGCCGTCAGATAGCCAGGGAGGATCCGAAGCTTCTTATCATTTTTGATATTTACGAGAATAATGCATACGATATACAGCAGGAGCTGAAGCGCAAATATCCTTATGTAAGGGTGGAGACGCTGATTGGCTCGGTGCGCAATACTAACAGGCTGCACTATGTATTCCAGACATATCATCCGGAGATTATTTATCATGCGGCAGCACATAAGCATGTACCGCTGATGGAGGAAAGCCCGAATGAGGCAATAAAGAACAATGTGCTTGGCACATTAAAGCTCTCAAGGATTGCAGCAGAGTACCATGTGAAGAAGTTCGTGCTTATCTCTACGGATAAGGCGGTTAATCCAACCAATATCATGGGTGCATCAAAGCGTCTGTGTGAGATGGTTATACAGATGATGAACAGGCAGACTGAGACTGATTTTGTCGCTGTGCGTTTTGGAAACGTGCTTGGCAGCAATGGTAGTGTTATCCCGCTGTTTAAGAAGCAGATAGAGGATGGCGGTCCTGTTACTGTGACGGACAAGCGTATTATCAGGTATTTTATGACAATTCCGGAGGCCGTGGCGCTTGTGCTGCAGGCAGGACTCTATGCTCACGGAGGCGAGATTTTCGTGCTCGACATGGGCGAGCCGGTCAAGATTGATGATATGGCTAGGAACCTTATCAGGCTTTCAGGACTGGAGCCGGATGTGGATATTCAGATTGTATACACAGGTCTGCGTCCGGGCGAGAAGCTATACGAGGAGATGCTGATGAGCGAGGAAGGCCTCAAGGAGACTCCGAACAAGCTGATTCATGTGGGTGAGCCTATTGAGATGGATGATGAGCTCTTTGAGAAGCAGCTTGAGATGCTCGAGAAGGCATGCACATCAGAAGCAAAGGATATCAAGCAGATAGTGGCCTCTGTGGTAAAGACATATCATCCTGACCTGGAGAACTAAATATCTTTTGAAGCTCATAATATAGACTGTAAAAGCCGGATGTTTGGCATATTTTATGCCGGAAGCGAGGAACATAACTATGGAAAAAAGACAGATTTCATTTTCACCACCTGATATAACAGAGGCAGAGGTATCAGCTGTTGCTGATGCACTGCGAAGCGGTTGGATTACAACAGGTCCAAGAACCAAGGAGTTTGAGAAGAGGATTGCTAAGCTATGCGGCACGGATAAGGCTGTAGCTCTTGGCTCTGCTACTGCGTGTCTTGAGTCGATACTCAGATTCCTGGGAATAGGTGCAGGTGATGAGGTCATCACAAGTGCATACACATATACTGCATCTGCAAGCCCTGCTGTGCATGTAGGTGCAACGCTTAAGTTTATAGACGTAGCACCTGATTCATTTGAGATGGATTACGATGCCCTGGAAGCTGCTATTACAGAAAAGACAAAGGTTATCGTGCCGGTTGATATTGCAGGTGTGCCTTGTGACTATGACAGGATTTTTGATATTGTGGAGAGAAAGAAGGCTCTTTTCCATCCGTCAAATGATGTGCAGAGGGCAATCGGACGTGTGATTGTGGCGGCTGACTCAGCCCATGCTTTTGGTGCTTCTTACATGAGAGCAGGTGAGCGGATTATGTGTGGCAATGTAGCTGATTTTACAAGCTTTTCATTCCATGCGGTCAAGAATCTGACCACCGCAGAGGGAGGAGCGCTCACCTGGAGACCTATAGAGGGCTTTGATGACGAGTATATCTACAAGCAGTTTATGCTGCTTTCACTCCACGGACAGACAAAGGATGCTTTGCACAAGAATGGTCTGGGCAACTGGGAGTACGATATTGTGGCTCCTTCGTATAAGTGCAATATGACTGATATCCAGGCTGCTATTGGTCTGGTACAGCTTGACAGATATGAGGGGCTTCTCAAGAGGCGCCGTGATATTATAGAGCGCTATGACGAGGCATTTAAGACGCTTGGTCACTTGACTGTGCCTCATTTTACAGACAGGCATACATCGAGCGGACATCTGTATCTGCTTCGCATACCGGGCATCGGCGTGGATAGGCGTAATGAGCTTATAGTGCAGATGGCGGAGCGAGGTATCGCCACAAATGTGCATTTCAAGCCGCTTCCGATGATGACAGCATATAAGAATATGGGCTTTGATATAGCCGATTTCCCAAACGCTTATCATCAGTATGAGAATGAAATTACACTTCCTCTCAACACAAAGCTTAGCGATGAGGATGTGGAGTATATAATTAATAATTTATTGGAGATTTTACATGAGTAGATGGAGAACATGGGGAGAGATTCCTACATTCATGAAAAATGATTTTACACTTAAATATTACAGGCATCTGAGCAGAAAGAGGACAAGCATGGTATTCAAACGCATTTTTGATATGATTATGTCCACTGTTCTTCTTGTGCTGCTTTCGCCTGTTATACTGGTCCTTGCTGTCTGGATAAAGGTGGATAGCAGAGGACCTGTTTTTTTCAGACAGGAGCGTATCACACAGTATGGCAGGAAGTTTCGCATATTCAAGTTCAGAACCATGGTGAATGATGCTGACAAAAAGGGCTCACTGGTGACTGTCGGTGGGGATTCAAGAATCACAAGAGTCGGTGCTGTCATCAGAAAGTACAGGCTTGATGAGATTCCGCAGCTTATAAATGTGCTATGTGGTGATATGAGCTTTGTTGGCACAAGACCTGAGGTGGAGAAGTATGTCATGGCATATACTCCAGCGATGATGGCGACACTTCTGATGCCTGCCGGAATCACAAGTGAGGCAAGCATCAGGTATAAGGATGAGGATAGGCTTCTGGAGGCTGCAGATGATGTGGATTACATATATATCCACAAGGTGCTGCCGGGCAAGATGAGGTACAATCTTAAGTATCTTAAGAGATTTTCACTGATAAATGATATCAGACTGTGCATAGAGACTGTGCTTGCGGTAATACATTAGTTTACTTGTCTGGGAGGATGATACTTATGAATAAAGTCAAATTTTCAGTTTTACTGTCAATTTATTACAAGGAAAAGCCTGAGTATTTCAGTGAGTGTATGGAAAGCATATATTCACAGACTGTTTTACCGGACGAGATAGTGCTGGTGGAGGATGGCCGGCTGACAGAGGAGCTTTATGAGGCAATCAGTGATTATGAATGCAGGCCTTCGGAAATAAATTTTGTTACGGTAAAGCTTGAAAAAAACAGCGGGCTCGGTCTTGCACTTGCTGAAGGCATAAAGCATTGCTCTAATGAGCTTGTGGCCAGAATGGATACGGATGATATATGTGTGCCTGACCGGTTTGAGAGACAGCTGAATGCTTTTTCGGAAAATCCGGGGCTTGATATCATAGGCGGCTACATCAGCGAGTTTTCCGATGATACACGTAATATTATATCAGAAAGGACAGTGCCTCTCGGAAATTATGTGATAAAGCAGTATCAGAGAAAGCGCGATGCGTTCAATCACATGACTGTGATGTACAAAAGGTCTGCGGTGCTTGCTGCAGGCAATTATCAGGACTGCCTGCTTATGGAGGATTCTCTTCTTTGGGCGAATATGATCAGAAATCACTGTCGTATGGCAAATATAGGTGAGACTCTTGTGTATGCCAGAACCGGTGATGATATGCTGAAGAGGCGTGGCGGCTTTGATTATTTCCTTAAATACAAGGCAGGAAGAAAGCGTATTTTAAAGACAGGGACCATAAGTGCGGCCGATTATTTTGTTACGGTTGCGGCACAGCTTGTTGTCTGTATGATGCCACTTTGGATGAGGAGCCTGGTGTTTAAAAAAATATTAAGGAACTAAAACTTTTCAAATGCACGTTAATGTGGTAAAATCGGTATAGTTAACATTAATAGGCTTATTACTAGCTGATACAGGAGGTTAATATAAATGGATTTTAGAGCTGAGTACGAGAAATGGTGTACAGACCCATATTTTGATGAGGCTACAAAGGCTGAGCTTAAGGCTATTGCAGGTGATGATAAGGAGATAGAGGACAGATTCTATCGTACACTTGAGTTTGGTACAGCAGGTCTTCGTGGTGTAATAGGAGCCGGCACCAACAGGATGAATATATACACAGTCCGTCAGGCTACACAGGGACTGGCTAATTACATACTTTCTCAGGGAGAGGACGCAGTAAAGAGAGGCGTTGCAATTGCGCATGACTCACGTAATATGCATGATGAGTTCACAGATGCCACAGCACTCTGCCTTGCAGCAAACGGAATCAAGACATATGTATTCCCACAGCTTGCACCTGTTCCAGAGCTGTCATACGCAGTAAGAACACTCGGCACAATAGCAGGTGTTGTTATCACAGCAAGCCACAATCCTCGTGAGTACAATGGATACAAGGTATACTGGGAGGATGGTGCACAGGTTACTCCACCTCATGATACAAGCATCATGGATGAGGTGGCAAAGGTTACATCATTTGATCAGGTAAAGACTATGGACAAAGCTGCTGCTATTGAGGCAGGTCTTTACAATGTCATCTCTGATGAGGTTGAGGAGGGATATTTCGGAGAGCTCCGCAAGCTTTCTATCCATCCGGAGATTATCAAGGCTATGGCAAAGGATATCAAGATTGTTTACACACCACTCCACGGCACAGGTCTTCGCCCTGTACAGAGAGTACTTAAGGATATGGGCTTTGAGAATGTATACATTGAGCCAAGTCAGGCAGTACCTGACGGCAATTTCCCTACATGTCCTTATCCAAATCCTGAGAATCCTGATGCATGGAAGCTTGCACTTGAGCTGGCAAAGGAAAAAGATGCTGATATTGTTTTAGCAACTGACCCTGATGCCGACAGACTCGGTGTATACTGCAAGGATACAAAGACAGGTGAGTATGTGACATTTACAGGAAATATGTCAGCTATGCTTATCGGTGAGTATATTTTAAGCCAGAAGAGTGCCAATGGTACTCTGCCTGAGAATCCTGCATTTGTTGAGTCAATTGTTTCTACAGATATGGGTAAGGCAATTGCGGCAGCATATGGCGTAAAGCATATCGAGGTTTTAACAGGTTTCAAGTATATCGGAGAGCAGATGCTCAAATTTGAAAAAACCGGCTGCAACAATTATGTATTCGGTATGGAGGAGAGCTACGGATGTCTGCCGGGCACATATGCAAGGGACAAGGATGCTCCTGCAGCAGTTTGTATGCTGTGTGAGGTAGCTGCCTTCTACAAGTCACAGGGCAAAACTCTCTGGGATGGCATGATTGACATGTACGAGAAGTATGGCTACTACAGAGAGGGCATTTCCACAATGACCTTAAAGGGCATTGATGGTGCTGCACAGATAAATGAGATTATGACAAAGGCACGTGCCGCTGAGCCAAAGAAATTTGGTGATTATCAGGTGCTTGCTATCCGTGATTACAAGAATGACACAAGAAAAGATATGACAACAGGAAAGGTTGAGCCGATAGGTCTTCCTTCTTCTAATGTACTTTACTACGAACTTAACGATAACGCTTGGTGCTGTGTACGCCCTTCTGGTACAGAGCCTAAGATTAAATTCTATTTCGGAGTTAAAGGAGTGTCTCTTGAAGATTCACAGGCTAAGCTTGATGCTTTGTCAGCTGAGGTTCTCGGACAGTTTGAATAAAGACTATGATGAAAATATACATTTGCCCGGATTGTGGCTGGATACGGATGGTTTCAAGAAGGAAAGAGGTTGAATGCTTCAAGTGTGGCAGGCCGCAGATGCGTCTGACGAATCTGGAGTTTGGAAAGTATACCAATATGTCAGAGAAGGAGCGTCAGGACTACGCAGACGCGTGGCTTTACATTCATAGGAAAAAGGAAAAATAACATGGCAAAGAAGAGAAGAAGAAAAAAGAGAAGAAATGGACGTAAGAAGATTATACTTTTTGTATTTGAAATCCTGCTGCTGTTAATTGTTCTGTTAGTGGTTTGGGCTTATAATAAGACACTCGGACAGGTTAAATATGAGGATGCGCTGACAAATAGTGAGGCCGGAATCAATGAGGATATTGATGATGATGCTCTTGCCAATATGCATGGATATCTCAATGTAGCGTTGTTTGGTCTAGACAACAGAAGTAATGGTTCATACGATGAGGGGCATTCCGATTGTATCATGATCGCTAGTCTGAATTATGATACTAAGGAGGTTCAGATTGTTTCTGTCTACAGAGATACGTATCTGCCTATAGGCAATGGAAAGTTTGCAAAGGCAAATGCAGCATATGCTAATGGTGGGGCGAAGAGGGCTGTAGCTATGCTTAATTCAAATTTGGATTTGAATATAACCAAGTATGTCTGTGTTGACTGGAAGGCTCTTGTAGATGCTATAGATGATATCGGTGGCCTTGATCTTGAGATTACTAAGGCGGAGATGAAGGAAATCAATTATCTGATTCCTGAGGTTGATTATACTACAGGATATAATACTCCTTATCTTGAGGGGGATGGTATGCAGCATCTTGATGGAACTCAGGCGACATGCTATGCACGTATCAGAAGCACCTCCGGTGATGATTTCTTAAGGGCATCCCGTCAGAGAATTGTGCTTCAGGCTATGCTTGACAAGGCTAAACAGTCAGATTTAGGCTCGCTCACAGAGATGTGTAAGGATATCATGAGTCAGATAAGTACAAACTTTACAGCTGCCGAGATATTACAGTATGCTTCTTATGTTACAAAGTTTCAGATGAAGGAGACAACAGGCTTCCCATTTGAGCTGACTACAATGAATCTGTCAACTACTGGCGATACCGTAATTCCTATAGACCTGGCACAGAATGTTTCTGAGCTTCATCAGTTCCTGTTTAATGAGACTGATTACCAGCCGACAGATACCGTTCAGACAGTAAGTGATAAGATTGCTAAAAAGACAGGTGTTACGTCTAAGACATCAGCATTTGATCTCACGCAGTACAATGATACTGTTGGCTCTGATGGAACCGAAGGGGCAAAGAAAAAAAATAAGGACAAGCAGGATGCCCTGAAAAAGAGCCAGTCAGAATCTGAAAATGGTTCAGAAAAAAAATCATCATCAGATGATTAAATAATTAAAGTTAGCTATTAGGGAGATTATTTATTATGAAACCGGAAATCAAAGAAAAAATCACGGCAACAAACCAGAAATACTTAAAGAAATTCTTAACAGAGGAAGCTCCGGCTAAGCTTGAGAGCCAGCTTGAGCACATGGACTGGTCATACCTTGATATGATTCACAACAAGGAGCAGCAGAGAGGTGAATTTTCACCGCTTGCTGCTATGGAGCTTTCAGAGATAGAGGCAAATAAGGACAAATACCTTGCAACAGGTCTTGATGCGGTCAAGAATGGCAAGGTCGGTGCAATTCTTCTTGCCGGTGGACAGGGGACACGTCTTGGCTTTGACAAGGCTAAGGGCATGTTCAATATCGGAAAGACAAAGGAACTCTATATCTTTGAGCAGCTTGTCGCAAACCTCATGAAGGTTACAAATCAGACCGGTACATGGGTGCCTCTGTATGTTATGACAAGCGAGATAAATGATAGCATGACAAGAGAGTTCTTTGAAGAGCACGACTATTTTGGATACAACAAGGACTATGTGAAGTTTTTCGTGCAGGAGATGGTTCCGGCAGTTGATTTTGATGGAAATCTGCTCATGAAATCTGAGGATTCACTTGCTATGTCACCAAACGGAAACGGTGGATGGTTCAAGTCACTCATCAATGCCGGTCTTGACAGGGATTTGAAGGATAAGGGTGTTGAGTGGCTCAATGTATTTGCTGTGGACAATGTGCTTCAGCAGATTGCGGATCCTGTATTTGTCGGTGCTACAATAGAGTCCGGCTGTGTCAGCGGCTCTAAGGTGGTCAGAAAATGTGATCCATATGAGAGAGTTGGTGCTATGTGTCTTGAGAATGGCAAGCCTTCGATTGTTGAGTATTACGAGCTTACTCCTGAGATGGCAGAGGCAAAGAACGAGAATGGTTCATTGCAGTATGGTTTTGGTGTTATCTTAAACTATTTATTCCGCGTGGACAAGCTCATGGCTATCGCAGAAAAGAGCCTTCCACTTCATGTGGTAGAGAAGAAGGTACCTTACATTGATGAGAATGGTACAGAGCACAAGCCTGAGACTCCGAATGCATACAAGTTCGAGACACTCATCCTCGATATGGTATACATGATGGACAATAGCCTGCCATTTGAGGTAGACAGAGAGAAGGAGTTTGCACCTGTAAAGAATGCGACAGGTACAGATTCGGTTGAAACAGCGAGAGCTCTTCTTGAGAAGAACGGAATTGAAATTTAATATATGATTTATGGTAACTGTTCATTGGCAGGGATGTATTGATATTCTGCAATTTCTATTTATCGCAGACTTAGAGGTGCATCTGCCGATGAGCAGTTATTTTTATTTTTATAATCGCATAGTGGCCTGCAATGGGGAACATAGGCTATAAATAGTTAACTGATTTATGAAAAAATAAATAATCCCGTCACAAATTAAACACAGATTGACAGTATACTTCTAATTGTAAACGAAAGGAGAAATTATTATGGATAACAATTATAGAAATATGAATGATACAAATAATACAAATAATACTAACAGTACAAATAACAATACAAATAATGTAAATTTCACAATGTCGGGTAATCCTTACAATCCGGATGAGTCACAGAAGGCTGCACAGACTAATAATACATCAGCTGAAAGCTATTCACAAAGCTACAATCCATATTCGCAGGCTTCTGCAGCAGCACAGCCAAATGCAAATCAGTCATATGCAAACCAGCCATATTCTAATCAGGCATACCAGCAAGGCAGCGCATATCAGAGTGGTCAGACGCAGAATACCCAGTATCAGAACGCACAGTATCAAAAGGCTGCAAAGACTAAGAAACAGAGAGCACCTAGAAAGCCTGGTGCATTTGGACCATTTGCAGCAAAGACAGTAGCGGCAGCTCTTATCTTCGGACTCGTCGGAGGCGGCGTTTTCACAGGAGTAAGCTATATTGGCACGAGAGCTATTTCAAATTCTTCTACTGCAAGTGCAAAGCTTACAACTACAACATCCGGAGGGACTAAGCAGACATCCTCAGGGGATGCAAAGGATCTGACAGATGTATCATCTGTTGTCGATGAGGTTATGCCTAGCATCGTTGCTATCACAAATACAGGAACAGTCACCTACAACAGCTTTTTCGGAAAGCAGTCACAGCAGTCTCAGAGCTGTGGCTCAGGAATTATTGTGAGTGAGGATGATGATTATCTTTATATTGCTACAAACAATCATGTTGTGGCAGATTCAGAGGAGCTCACAGTACAGTTTGATGATGATTCAGTGGTAAAGGCAGAAATCAGAGGAACAGATCCGGATGACGATCTAGCAGTTGTACGTGTAAAGAAAGCAGATCTTGGAAAAGATACTTACTCAAATATCAAGATTGCTACAATCGGAGATTCTGAAAGTGTAGCTGTTGGAAGTCCTGCAATTGCTATCGGTAATGCACTTGGATACGGACAGTCTGTCACAACAGGTATAGTAAGTGCGCTTAACAGAACTGTTACTACACAGGATTCACAGACAGGTGAGACTGTTACCAACAACAAGCTTATCCAGACAGATGCAGCAATAAACCCTGGAAACAGTGGTGGAGCACTCTTGAATGAAAATGGCGAGGTTATCGGTATAAACTCTGTAAAATATTCTTCAACTGAGGTTGAGGGTATCGGATATGCAATTCCTATGTCGGTTGCAAAGCCTATTATTGAGAGTCTCATCCAGGATGGAAAGTATACAAACGAGAATCAGGCATACCTTGGAATAAAGGGTGGCGATGTTTCATCTGAGATGGTAGCCTACGGCTTCCCACAGGGTGTGTATGTTTCATCTGTTTCAGCTGGTTCAGGTGCTGCAAATGCAGGCTTACAGGAGGGAGATATCATCACTGCTGTTGACAGCACAAAGATTTCTTCTATGACAGAGCTGCAGTCAGCGTTAAAGAGCTACAAGGCCGGAGATAAGGTTACTCTTACTGTTGCCCGTCAGAGTGGCAGACAGTATGAAGAGAGCAAGGTTGAAGTAACCTTAAGCTCTGCAAAGGATATCCAGCAGTAATTCCGGCGCAGTGTATTGGCGGGAGGTCGGGACGTAAGCCCCGGGTACCGGCGGCGCACACGTACTCTTGCGGTCGCTACGCTACGTGGCTAAGATACTGTACGAAATTATGCTTGAAGGGTTTCTATGCTTGACGAAACCGTCGAAACGCGCCGTCCGTGGCGCGTTTTCTCCTCACCCCTGCGTCCATGCAGGGGTGTTTCTACGTTTCATGGGCATAATTTCTACAGTATCTAAGCCACTTCGCTATTCGCTCCTGCAAGAGTACGTGTGCGCCACCGGTGCCCGGGGCTTATGTCCCTTACGCTGTGGCGGAATTGTGCTTACGTGTGCGCCGCTGCTATGCGCGGCTTACGTTCGCTATGTTGTGGCGGAAATGTTGTTCAAATCAGTTCAAAGTACTAGACAAATTCCCTAAAATATTAGATAATGTATATAAATAATTTTACTTTTGCACCGCATATGAATTCTTCAAAATTGATGGTTTATATGTAGATTTATCATAGTATATACATCGGTTTATGATTATGAGATATAATACACATTGAGCGGATGCAGCATAGGAGGTCGGCATGAAGAAGAAAAAAATAGTTATTGCACTCGGACATGATGCTCTTGGAACAACTCTTCCGGAGCAGCACGAGGCTACAAAGCATACAGCAAAGGCAGTTGCAGATTTTATCAGGGACGATTATGAGGTTGTTATCACACACAGCAACGGACCGCAGGTGGGCATGATTCACACCGCTATGTCTGAGTTTTGCAGGATTTATCCTGAGTATACAGCTACACCTACAGCAGTCTGCTCTGCAATGAGCCAGGGCTATATAGGATATGATTTACAGAATGCTATTCGTACAGAGCTTCTTGGCAGAGGAATTTACAAGACCGTTTCTACAATACTTACACAGGTGGTTGTTGACCCGTATGATGAGGCTTTTTATCATCCGACAAAGATTATCGGCCGTGTTATGACAGAGGCTGAGGCTGAGGAAGAGGAGAAGAAGGGCAATCATGTGACACAGGTTGAGGGAGGCTACAGAAGAGTTGTGGCAGCTCCAAAGCCTGTTGATATAGTGGAAAAGGATGCTATTAAGGCTCTTGTTGATGCGGATCAGGTTGTTATCGCATGCGGTGGCGGCGGAATTCCTGTTTTAGCACAGGACAATAAGCTTCAGGGCGCAAGCGCTGTTATCGAGAAGGATCTTGCAGCCGGAAAGCTTGCAGATACTCTTGATGCCGACAGACTTGTTATACTTACAAGCGTTGACAAGGTCTGCCTGAACTATGGCAAGGAGGATGAGAAGCCGCTTGATACCATGACTGTTGATGAGGCAAAGAAGTACCTTGCAGCAGGCGAGTTTGATGAGGGTACCATGGCTCCAAAGATTGAGGCGGCTATCGACTTTATCGGTGACTCTGCCATCCGTTCAGTGCTTATCACAAAGCTCAATAAAGAGGGCAAGACAGTTTCAGGTGGTATGGGCACTTTAATTACAAAGTAGAGCTTAATTGTTATAATTCACATATATCCCACACGTCTATATGCATTTTGCAGAGCAGATGTGTGGGTAGTTTTATAAAAACATCGTGCGGTTTTGCGAATGTGCGTGGGGGTTCTGAAGAGTTGAAAACAAGGTAACTATTCAGAACCCCCGAGAACGAGAAAAGTAAGATAGAAGGTAACACAAAATGAGTGAGAAAAGGCTTCAAAAGAGAGATGAAATCTCAGACGAGTACAAATGGAAGCTTGAGGATATGTATGAGACAGATGAGCTGTGGGAGGCTGAGTGTGAAAAAGCGTCACAGCTTGCAGAAAAGCTCTCGGGCTTTAAGGGACATCTGGCAGACAGTGCAGCAACGCTGCTTGATTTTTTTAAGAAGCAGGATGAGCTGTCTTATTATTTGGAGCGTATAGTGGTCTATGCGAATGAGCGCTCACATCAGGACACTGCTGTGTCGAAATATCAGGCATATGTGTCAAAGGCTGAGACACTGACTGTTCAGGCATCAGGTGCGCTGGCATTTGCGAGTCCGGAGATTTTGCAGATAGATGATAAAAGGCTTGAGAGCTTTTTCAGTGAGAGTAATGAGCTTATGCACTATAAGCGTGCGATTGATGAGATAATGCGTCAGAAAGCGCATACCTTATCGGCTGCAGAGGAGAATATCCTGGCGCAGTGCGGTGAGATGGCTGCAGCACCGGAGAATATATTCAGCATGTTCAACAACGCGGATATCAAATTCCCGTATATCACTGATGTTGAGGGAAATAAAATCCGTATCACGCACGGCAATTTCATAGACTTTTTAAGCAGCAAGGACAGAAGCCTGCGCAAGCAGGTGTTCCGCGGAGTGTATGATTCGTACAAGAAGTGGAGCAATACTGTTTCCATGATGTACATCAGCAAGCTGAAAAATGACACTTTTTATGCAAGGGTAAGAAAATATGACAGCGCAAGGGCCATGTATTTATCCGATGGCGATATTCCTGAGAGTGTATATGACAATCTGATTGAGACGGTTCACGCACATCTGCCGGCTCTGCACAGGTACATGGCGCTTAGGAAGAAGCTTTTAGGTGTGGAGCATCTGCATATGTATGATTTGTTTGCACCGATTGTGGACAATGTACAGACCACCTACACCTATGATGAGGCGAAAAAGCTTGTGGCAAAGGCGCTTGAGCCTATGGGTGATGAGTATGTCAGCACACTTAAGGCTGGCATGGAGAGTGGCTGGATAGATGTATATGAGAATGAGAACAAGAGAAGCGGTGCGTATTCATGGGGCGCTTACGGCACTCATCCGTATGTGCTTTTGAACTATGCCGACAATCTGGACAGTGTGTTTACGCTGGCTCATGAGATGGGACATGCGATGCATATATACTATTCAAATGAGCATCAGAGCATCACCTACGCAGGATACCTGATTTTTGTGGCAGAGGTTGCATCCACCTGCAATGAGTCGCTCCTAATGCACTATATGCTTGAGCATTGTGAGGATGAGAATGAGAGAAAATATCTCATGACACATTTTCTGGACGGCTTCAGGACGACACTTTTCAGGCAGGCGCAGTTTGCAGAGTTTGAGCATATAGCTCACCGGAAAATGCAAAAGGGTGAGCCGGTTACCAAGGATGTGCTAAATGAGCTATGGCATGAGCTGAATGTGCAGTACTACGGACCGGATATGCGCGTGGATGATGAGATATCATATGAGTGGATGCGCATACCGCATTTTTACACACCGTACTATGTATATCAGTACTCGACGGGCTATTCGGCAGCAGTTGCTTTCTCAAAAAAGATACTTGAGGAGGGAAAGCCTGCTGTGGATAAGTATATAGGAAATTTCCTGTGCGGTGGATGCTCGAAGAATCCAATCGAGCTGCTAAAGAGTGCCGGTGTCGATATGAGCACACCAAAACCTGTGGATGACGCACTCAATGTATTTGAGGATTATCTGAAGCAGTTTGAGGCAGCAACTAAGTAAGGAGAAACATTTTTATGGAAAGAATTAAAAGCTTTACAATCAATCATAATATTCTTAAACCTGGATTTTATATTTCAAGAAAAGACGGAGAAATCGTTACATACGACCTTCGTACAAGAAAACCAAATGCAGGCGATTATATGTCCAATTCAGCTATGCACTCAGTGGAGCATATGTTTGCAACATGTGTGAGAAACTCTGAGATTGCAGATGATGTGGTATATTTTGGACCGATGGGCTGTCAGACAGGCTTCTACCTCGTAGTGAGGGATGTCGAGCCGGGAAAGGTTTTTGAAATCACAAAAGAGGTCTTAAAGCAGATACTTGAGTATGATGGACCGGTGTTTGGTGCATCAGCCATAGAGTGCGGACATTACGAGAATCTGTCACTTGACGAGGCAAAGAAGGAGTGCCGTGCATATCTAAAGGTGCTTGAGAGCCAGACAAATATGGAGTTTACTTATCCACAGTAAACGAGGACTAAAAATATAATAGCAAGATAGCAGGAATGGAGAAATAAAATGACAATAGGTGTAATTGGTGCAATGCAGATGGAGGTCGATGACCTAAAGGCTCAGATGACAGACACACAGACAGAGGTTTACAGCGGTGTGGAGTTTGTTGAGGGTAAAATCGGTGATCAGTATGTAGTTGCGGCAAAATGCGGAATAGGAAAGGTATTTGCGGCAATATGTGCAGAGGCCATGATTTTGAAATATGATGTAGATATGATTGTCAATATCGGAGTGGCTGGTACTTTGACAAAGGACTTAAATGTGCTTGACGTGGCAGTAGCCACAAACGTGCTGCAGCACGATATGGATACATCGCCAATCGGAGATCCGAAGGGACTTCTTTCAGGCATCAATATGATTCTGCTTCCGGCAGATACAAAAATGGTGGAGCTCATGTGCTCATGCTTAGCTGACAGGAATATCCACTACAAAAAGGGCAATATCGCAACAGGAGATCAGTTTATTGCCACAAAGGAGCAGAAGGATTATATTTCGAATACCTTTGATGCAATCGCAGCAGAGATGGAGGGAGGCAGCATCGGTCATGTGTGCTATGTGAACAATGTGCCATTTGCTATTCTTCGTTCAATATCAGACGGCGATGGCGGCGAGACAGACTACCAGACCTTTGCGGAGAAGGCTGCGCATCAGTCGATTGAGGTAGTGCTTGAGTTTATCGGAAGGGCAGAAGAACTGAAATAGAGTTATTTCATTATTCATAATTTGTGATAATAAAGAATAGTATATAGCATGAGTGAATACAGAGCATACATGCAAAATACAAAACTACATAATGGGACAAAACGAAAGAAACGCCGACACAGATTCCTTTTTGGAGTGCTGCTGTCGGCGCTTCTTATTACAGGCGCTTTATATGGCAGAGAGTATGACATATCACAGCTGAAAAATATAGAGGTGATGGAGACACTTAGCAGTGCTGTGAGTCAGTTCGGGGACAGAAAGCTGCCTGTATATTCGGTTCAGACAACAGAAAAAAAGATAGCCCTTTCATTTGACTGTGCCTGGGGAGCAGAGGATTTTGACAGTATGATGGAGACACTTGACAAGCACAACGTAAAGGCTACATTTTTTATGACAGGAGGATTTGTGAGTGATAATCCTGAATGTGTAAAGACGCTGGTTGAAAAAGGGCATGAGCCCGGAAATCACAGTGAGCACCACTATGATATGGCAACAATCACGGCAGGCGAGATGAAGACAGAGATAATGGATGTGCACAAAAAGGTCAAGGAGCTGACCGGAAAGGATATGAAGGTGTTCAGACCGCCATACGGCTCGTACAACAATGAACTGATTGACACAGTGTATGGCTGTGACTATTATCCAATCCAGTGGGATGTGGATTCTCTCGACTGGAAAAACTATGGTATGCAAAACATTATAGATACAGTGTGCAATCACAAAAGCCTGGATTGTGGCTCGATAATACTCTGCCATCTAGGCGCCAAATACACCTCGCAGGCACTCGATGAGATGCTCACGAAGCTGCAGGACATGGGCTATGAGATAGTTCCGGTATCAAAGCTTATCATGACAGAAGGCTATCATATGGATGCAAACGGTATGCAGATCAAGGACTGAGCAATTTCATAAATCAATATTTTAGTCAATATTTAGTCAATAATTTAGCCCTTTACGATATTGTTATTTACAGACAAGTGTGTTAAACTAAAACTATATTTTAAAGAAGCTGTGAGACAGCTATGGGGGTAAATTATATGACAGATACAGGTTTTTTAGTAGCATTCTTTATAGTTATTTTTTTAGTTATCATCTTTGCGCTTGTCGCTGTAATTGGAGCCGTTACAAGTGCTGTTGCAGGTATCAATGATGATGAGGATGAGATTGAGGAAGAGGGCATATGAAGCTAAAATAAATAAAAGATATTAAAAGATATTTAAGGACATCGAATTATATTAATCGTATAATTGGGTGTCTTTTTATTGTCAAAATCTCTTAAAAAAGTATAAACCAATTGAGTTGTAATCCGCCACATTGTATAATAAAAATATAACAGCGAATTAAATTTATTGTGAAAATCGTAGTAATCACAATGTCTATCAAACTAAGGCAGGACATTATCAAGGAAAAGAAGAAGGAGGGGTCAGATGATATCAAGATATAGTGTAAAAAAGCCTTTTACTGTACTTGTAGGAGTACTGCTGGTAATAGTACTCGGTGTTGTATCACTTGGCAGGATGACGACAGATCTGCTGCCGGATATGAGCTTTCAGTATGCACTTATCGTGACAACAGATATGGGAGCAAGTCCACAGGAGGTGGAGAGCGATGTCACCGCGCCGCTTGAAGCAGCTATGGCAACTACGTCCAATATCAAAAACGTAAGCTCAATGTCATATAACAGCTATTCTCTGGTGACATGCGAGTATGAGCAGAATGCCAACATGGATTCTGTAGTGATAGAGATGCAGCAGAAAATAGATCAGGTCAAGGCTGGCTGGAAGGATGGAGTGGGTACTCCGACCATTATGAAGATAAATCCGGACATGCTTCCAATCATGATGACTGCTGTGGATATGGATGGGAAAAGCAAGTCGGAAATCACAGACTTTGTGGAAAACACACTTAAGCCTGCAATTGAGAGTACAGAAGGAGTCGCATCAGTGACTGCAACAGGTGAGCTCACTGAGCAGATACAGGTCACGATGAATCAGGCCAAGATAGATGCGCTCAATGAGAAAATAAATAATGCCGTTTCAAAGAAATTTGACGATGCAAAAAGTCAGATGGATGATGCAAGCGCAAAGATAGAGAGCGGACAAAACGCAATCACATCGGCATCGGATCAGATGAGCGCGGGAGTGGATACGCTAAAGGAGCAAAAGGCAAAGCTTGCAGAGCAGAAAACTCAGCTGGAGAGTACTCTTGCAAGCTTAAATGAGCAGAAGAGCCAGCTTGAAACAATTCAGTCAGCCCTTTCAGACTTCATGAATAGTGATACATATACAAAGACAATTCCGTCACTCAAAGAGGGCGCAAATGCACCGGGTGAAGCGGGCACAGCACTCAAAGCGCAGCTTGAGCAGGTTGATAAGCAGATTGCATCACAGTTTTCAGGTCTCTCGGCGCTTGGAATCAAGGTAAACACAGTAGATGATCTGCCTGCGGCAGCGTCAGCGATAGCACAGACTCTCATTCAGGTGAATACAGGTATAGAGCAGTGCCAAAGCGGGCTTGACCAGATAGCACAAGGAGAGACAGCACTTTTAGATGCCTATGATAATCTAAACAGTCAGGCAGCCATCAGCTCTATAAGCATAGGACAGCAGTCGGCACAGCTTGCAACAGCAGCGGCATCTCTTGACAGTTCAAAAAAGGAGCTTGAAAAGAGTAAGGATGATGCACTTGACAAGTCAAACTTAAATGCAGTTTTAACAATTGACTCACTCTCGCAGCTGCTCGTCGCTCAGAATTTTGATATGCCTGCAGGCTATGTAAATGATTCAAATGGCACGCAGTATATAGTACAGGTGGGAGATGAGGTAAAATCAATTGAGGATTTAACAAATCTTGTGCTCATGGATATGAAGCTTGATGGAATAGCTCCTATTCATGTCGGTGATGTGGCAGATGTTGAGATGACTGACAACTCGGATGAGACATATGCGATAGTCAACGGTAATCCCGGAATAATGCTCTCCATGGAGAAGCAGACCGGCTACTCTACAGGAGACGTCACAGACCGTCTTTTAGATAAGCTTGATTCGCTGGAAAAGGAAAATGACGGATTACACACCACAGTGCTCATGAATCAGGGCGTATACATTGACATGGTAGTAAAGAGTGTTATGGAAAATATGATAGTGGGAGCAATACTTGCCATTTTCGTATTGCTCTTGTTCTTAAAGGATATAAAGCCAACGCTTGTTATCGCAGCATCTATACCGCTATCGGTTATTGTGGCTGTGGTGCTTATGTATTTTACGGATATCACCTTAAATATCATTTCAATGTCGGGACTTGTGCTTGGAATAGGAATGCTGGTGGATAATTCAATTGTAGTAATCGAGAATATCTACAGATTAAGAGGAGAGGGATATTCGGTAAAGAAGGCGGCTGTTGAGGGTGCAAATCAGGTGGCAGGAGCCATTTTTGCCTCTACACTTACCACGGTAAGTGTGTACGCTCCAATCATTTTTACTGATGGAATCACGAGACAGCTCTTTGTAGATTTGGCTCTTACTGTGGCATTTACACTTATGGCATCTCTTGTAGTGGCACTCACATTTGTACCGGCAATTGCTTCAGGCATGCTCAAAAAGACGAAGGATATAAAGCATCCATGGTTTGAACGTTTTAAGAACTGGTATGGAAATGTGCTCGGCACATGTCTTAGATTTAAGCCGGTGGTATTTATTGCGGCAGTAGTGCTTTTAGTCGGCAGTGGCGCACTTTGCATGTCAAGGGGAATGACATTTATGGATATGGACATGGAGTCAAATCAGATTTCACTTACCATAGAGGCAAAGGATGACGAAAAGCTTGACTTCAAGCAGCTTACAGAGCTGTCTGATAAGGTCATGGACAAAATCTCTGATATAAAGGGCATAGACACAATAGGAGCTACAGCAGGCGGCAGCTCGACCATGAACCTGATGAGCTCAGGAAGCGACAGCGTGAGCATGTATATATTGCTTGATGAGAAGTCGGATGTTTCATCGGATAAGGTAATAGATGAAATTGAAAAACGCACAAAGAATCTGGACTGCAAGGTAACAGCATCTTCACAGGCTATGGACTCATCAGAGTTTTTCGGAAGCGGTCTCTCTGTCAGGATTAAGGGTAATGATATAGACAAGCTGCAGAAGCTTGCAGGTGATGTGGCAGATATCCTTAAGGACACAAATGGAGTGACAGATATAGATGACGGTCTTGGAGATACAATCAATGAGCTTAAGATAACTGTGGATAAGGAAAAAGCAGCAAAGTATGGCTATACGGTGGCTCAGGTATACCAGCTCGTATCCGGTGAGATATCATCTCAAAAGAGCGCAACAACCATTACGACCGACATAAAGGACTATGAGGTATACTTACAATCTGCAGAGCAGTCTGATGTGACTGTGGACGACATCAAAAACCTTACATTTACCTATAAGGATAATGATGGCAGTGAAAAGGAGATTCCGCTCAGTGATATCTGCACTATTTCGCAGGAACAGACACTGAGTACCATTCATCGAGATGCTCAGACAAGATATATTACAGTATCAGGTGCGGTTGATGAAAACCATAATGTAACATTACTAAGCGATAAAATTAAATCAAAAATTAATAAACTTAGTATTCCTGATGGCTATTCAATAGATATGGAGGGCGAGGATGAGACAATAAATGAGTCAATGAGTCAGCTTGTACTTATGCTTGTGCTTGCAGTGATATTTATCTATCTTATCATGGTGGCGCAGTTCCAGTCATTGCTTTCACCGTTTATTATCATGTTCTGTATACCTCTTGCGTTTACAGGAGGCTTTATAGCTCTTTTCATCACGGGAAATGAGCTTGGAATCATATCAATGCTTGGCTTTATCATGCTGGCAGGTCTCATTGTAAATAATGGAATCGTGCTCATTGATTACATCAATCAGGCCAGGAGAGAGGGCATGAGCAAGCATGAGGCAATCATAGACGCAGGCCGTACAAGGCTTCGTCCAATACTGATGACAGCGATGACCACCATACTCGCAATGTTTACATCGGCGATAGGTATCGGAGATGGCTCAGATATGATAAAGCCGATGGCAATCGCAATAATAGGAGGTCTCGTATACGGAACCATCCTTACGCTTATAGTAATTCCATGTATCTATGATGCGTTCAACAGAGAGAAGAGCATGGTGGAGGAAGAGCTGTAGCAAGTAGATAATAATAGCTGACATATAAGGATAGAGCTGTACAATCACAGGATTAACTAAAAAACCGCTCGGAACGCAAAAAAAGTTCCGGGTGGTTTTTTATAATAAAAAGTAGTTTTATCTGCTTATTTTTTATGGCTATTGCATATTGCACAAAAAATGATTAATAAATTTAAACAAATAGCTGAAAATGCTTTTGCAACGTTATATACTATTGAAAAGTCAATGCTATAGTAATATAATACAAACAGAAGCCAAGAGAAAAACATAACGGCTTATATTTTTTACAACAATTAATTAACAAATTTAACTAACTATCAAGGAGGAAGCAATCATGAAGTATTTTCTGGACAGTGCAAAAATCGAAGAAATCAAGGAGGCCTACCATACATTTGGTATTGATGGAGTGACAACAAATCCACGCCACATAATGGTAAGCGGAAAGCCTTTCCTTACTGTAATCAGTGAGATGGCAGACTGGGTTAAGGCGGAAGGGATCGAGGGATACGAGAAATTCCCTATTTCCGTTGAAATCAACCCACACCTTGATGATGCAGATGAGATGGTAGCAGAGGCAAGAAAGATTTCAGCTATCTGCAGCAACTTTGTTATCAAGATTCCGTGCACAGAGGCCGGTATTCAGGCAGCAAGAAGACTCGAGGCAGAGGGAATCAGAACAAATGTGACACTCGTATTCTCACCAGCACAGGCTATTCTGCCGGCAAAGAATAATTCGCTTTTTGTTTCACCTTTCATCGGCTGGAAAGAGGCAAATGGAGAGGATTGTAAAGCGTACATTCAGGCTATTTCAGATATCTATGACAATTACGGATATAAGGGAAAGACACAGATTATCTGTGCGGCTATCCGTACACCTAAGCAGATTGTAGACTGTGCGGTTGCAGGAGCAGATATCGTTACAACAGGCCTTGCAGTATACAAGGACAGTATCAAACATGCATATACCAGACAGGGACTTGAGACATTCCAGAATGCATGGGATAATACAGTTACAGAATAGATGAAACAGGGAGGTGTTTGTAGGCAATGAAAATTGGATTTGTAGGACTCGGAATCATGGGGGAGTCCATGAGTGAGAATATAGTGAAGAAGCATGATGATGAGGTATATGTATTTGATTTCGTAAAGGAGAAGGTAGAGCTATTGGAGAGCAAGGGTGCAATCGGCTGCAGCAGTTCGCTTAAGCTGGCAGAAAAATCAGACGTAATTATATCAATGGTTCCAAAGTCAGAGCATTCGATGGCTGTTTATAAGGAGGTTTTACCGGCACTTGATGATACAAAGCTCTGTATTGATATGAGCACGATAGATCCATCTGTTTCTGTGGAGATTTCTGAAATGGTAAAGAAGACGGGCGCAGAGTTTGTGGACGCACCGGTTGTGAAATCGAAGCCTGCTGCTATTGCAGGAAAGCTCGGAATATATGTCGGTGGAGATGAAAAAGCATGTGAGAAGGCTATGCCGATTCTTTCCTATATGGGAGAAAATATCATCAGGATGGGTGGAAACGGAAAAGGTCTGGTCATGAAAATCTGCCATAACGCGCTTGTATCACAGATTCAAAATGGTGTAAATGAGACACTGACACTTGCAAGGGCATATGGAATAGATATAGAAAGCTATACTACAGCTATCTCATATGGCGGTGGACAGAACTTTTATCTGGATTCCAAAAATGTGCCAATCAAAAATGAGGATTACACCACTGCCTTTTCGATTGAAAACATGTACAAGGATGTGAATATCTGCATGAATATGGCAAAGGAGAGTGGATTAAAGCTTCAAGGAGAAAACGCTGCAAAGCAGGTATATGACAAGGCAATGGAACTTGGCTTTGGAAAAGAAGATTTCTGCGCTACTATAAAGGCTGTCAAGGCAATGCAAAGATAAGTGGGGGAAATATGTTAAAACATTTGAATGAAAAAAATTCTGTGACTATATACAGTGTCACTGATCCATGTTTTGAAACCTACGGAAGGGTGATTTCAAATATCAATTGCAACGAACTTATCTCATTTATGGAACAAAATACTGTAATTCCTGAGAAAGGAAATATATATGTGGCTTCAGTAGAAGAGCTTGAACGTACACATATAGCAGAGTTTTTTAAAAATCGTATATATGGAGAGATGCCTATACAGATAGGCTACTGTAATGGCAGAAACACCACATACAATGGTTTTGAGTACCATAAGGGCAGCGAAATCAATATAGCGGTAACTGACTTTATGCTGGTGCTGGGACATACCTGGGAGATAAAAGACAATACATACCGTATTGAAGATGCAAAGGTATTTTTTGTGGAAAAGGGTACAGCAATAGAGATGTACCAGACGACACTTCATCTATCACCATGCAGGGTGTCAGATATTGGATTTAAGGATGTTGTGATTCTTCCAAGGGGAACCAATACACCACTCAATAATGGAGGGACAGATGAAGCTGCTATAGGAGAAGAGAGACTGCTTTTGCAAAGAAATAAGTGGGTAATAGCACATCCCGATAGAGAACCATTGATAAAACAAGGGGCATATCCTGGATTGCTTGGAGAGAATAAGGAACTTTATTATTAAAAAAACCACGTGACCGAAAGACTGAATACTGGACATATTACTGTACTTTCGGTTGCGTGGGAAATAATTTTCAGAAAAAGTATATCATGTGAGAGATTGAATGTGAATAGTTAGTTTCAACAAATCGATGTATATTTTTTCTATTAAATTGGAGGATTTTATGGAACATTTAGTATTTACTTTGGTGACATTTGTGCTTTTCACAGCACTGGTTGGAATTATTTCAGGAAAGATAGTGAAGAATAGCGATGACCAGAAAACGGCAAAGGGTTATTTCCTTGCCGGAAATGGACTTGGAGGTTTTTTCATTGCAGGCTCAATGCTGCTTACGAATCTGTCGGCAGAAAATCTGGTAGGTTTGTCGGGACAGTCATATGCAGCTAATATGTCAGGCATGGCATGGGAAGCAACAGCGGTTATAGCCACAATTATTATGGCTTTTGTGTTTTTGCCGATGTATCTTAGAAAAGGATATACAACGCTGCCAGAGTTTATGGAGGAGAGGTATGGCGTTGGTGTACGCCGTATGGTTTCTATCCTATTTCTTATTGGATATTTAGTAATCGGAATTCCTGTATGTCTGTACGCAGGCGCTATAGCATTTGAGCAGATTTTTGATTTTGCTACAGTATTTGGAATCAGCGAGGGTATGGCACTTACAATTCTTATAGTGCTTGTAGGTATTATTGGTGCACTATATGCCGTACTTGGAGGTATGAGAGCAGTAGCTGTATCAGACACAATCAATGGAATTTTACTTGTTTTAGGCTCAGTGCTTGTAGTCGTATTTGGTTTTATAGCTGTTGGAAAATTAAGCGGAGGTGGATTTATTGTCGGTGTGAAGGATGTTATTACATATGAACCGGCAAAGCTCAATGCGATTGGTGGAAAGAATGATCCTGTACCATTTGCATGTATTTTTACAGGTATGCTGCTTGCAAATCTGTTTTACTGGGGTACTAACCAAGTACTTATTCAGAGAGCACTTGGTGCTGAAAACTTAAAGGAAGGACAAAAGGGAGTTTTACTTTCAGGCTTTTTAAAGATGATGGTACCGTTACTTCTTGTTATTCCCGGAGTAATCGCAGCAAGACTTGTACCAGGTCTTACAAGCAAGGATTTTGCATATCCTTCACTTGTAGCTAGGTCATTGCCATGGCCGGTTGTAGGACTGTTTTGTGCAGCATTGTTTGGATCAATTATCTCAACTTATAATTCATTTCTCAATGCAGCTAGTACCGTATTTATGATTGATATTTATAAGCCGATTTTTAACCCAAATCTCTCAGAGGAAGCTACAGTAAAACTTGCAAAGAAAATTGGATGGGGCTTTGCAGCATTTGCCATTATCTTTACACCATTCCTTGATGTGCTTAGCACAGGACTTTATGATTTCGGACGAAGCTTTACAGGTTTTTATAATATTCCTATCATTACAATGGTGCTTGTAGGAATGTTCTCAAAGAAGGGCTCTAAGCTTGGAGCAATATGTGCAACAATATTCCATATTGCATTCTACGCATGCTACAAGTTTATCTTCCCACATATTGACACACCATTCACAAATGCTGTTAGTGGAATTAATTATATGTATATATACGCTATCTCATTTGTTATCATGCTTGTAATCATCTTTGTATGCAGCAAGATTGCACCAAATACAAAGGTATTTGACAAGAGTGCTTCAAGAAATGATGGCTATGATATGACAGCATGGAAGCATAAAAATGCTTTTGCAATCTGGCTTGTTTCATTCCTGGTATATGAGTATTTCATTTTCTCGCCTGCAGGAATTGCAACAGAGAACAAAAATGTAGTAAGAATTGCTATTGTAACAGCAATATTTGTGATTGAGACAATTGTTCTGATTGTGAAAGAGATGAACAAGCGTAAAAAGACAGCTTAGGGAGGTTATTAAATGCAGATTAAAGTAAATGATAATGAATTTCAGCTTTTTGTGGGAGAAAAAAGGATTCTGGAGCATAGCAAAGAAAGACCGATGATTTATGTCGGAGTAGGACAGGAAGATGTTGATATGTACAGAGGTAACTTCAAGATAACAGATTATGTTACCGAGCGTTTTCCACTAAAGCTCACAGATGTGATTCAGACAGCTGATACAGTCAGACTATGCTTTGAAAGCTATATCATTGCGAAAATTAAATGTGACGAAAATCTGTGTACCATTGATTTTGAACAAAAGGATGACAGGATTAACCGATTCTGGTTTAGGGTAGCCGCGGATAAAGAGGAAAAATGCTATGGCTGCGGTGAGCAGATGTCTTACTTTAATCTGCGTGGAAGAAATTTTCCTATCTGGACATCTGAACCAGGTGTCGGACGTGATAAGACAACTTACGTTACATGGCGTTCGGATGTAGAAAATAAAGCTGGAGGAGACTATTACAACACAAATTATCCACAGCCAACCTTTGTTTCCACAAATAAATATTATCTGCATGTGGATTCAACAGCATATGCTGATTTTGATTTCAGAAATGACAGCTTTCATGAGCTGCAGATATGGGAGGTGCCTAAGCAGATCCGCATAGAGTGTGCTGATACATATCTCAAACTGCTTGAGAGAATCACAACATATTTTGGAAGACAGCCAAAGCTCCCGGATTGGGTATACAATGGTCTCATAATCGGTGTTCAGGGTGGAAATGAAAGGTCATTTGGATTGCTTGATAAGACCCTTGATAGGAACATCAAGGTAGCTGGCATATGGTGCCAGGATTGGTGCGGAAAGAGAGTGACATCATTCGGAAAGAGACTCCAATGGGACTGGAAATACCACAAGGAAATGTATCCGGATCTGCCAAAGAAGATTAAAGAGATAAATGCAAAGGGCATAAAATTTTTGGGATATGTTAATCCATATCTGGTAAATGATGGTGAGCTCTATAAGGAAGGCAAGGAAAAAGGCTATTTTGCAACAAAGGCAGATGGCAGTGATTATCTCGTGGATTTTGGTGAATTTTATTGTGGAGTTGTGGATCTCACAAATCCGGAGGCATTCGAGTGGTTTAAGGATATTATTAAAGAATACACACTTGGTATAGGCATTGATGGCTGGATGGCAGACTTTGGAGAGTATCTGCCTACAGATGATATATGCTTATACAGCGGTAAATCACCTATGATTGAGCACAATCACTGGCCGGTGCTATGGGCAAAGTGTAACTATGAGGCAGTAAAAGAGTCAGGAAAGCTTGGAGATGTGGTTTACTTCATGCGTGCCGGAGGTGCAGGAAGCCAGAAATACTGCACATTGCTGTGGGCCGGCGATCAGTCTGTTGACTTTACAATACATGATGGACTCGCATCTGTTATCTGCGGAGCACTTAGTGCAGGAATGATGGGATGTGGGCTCACGCATAGTGATATTGGAGGCTATACATCGCTTTTTGATAATACTCGTACAAAGGAGCTGTTTCTCAGATGGGCTGAGATGGCGATGTTTACACCATTTATGAGGACACATGAGGGAAACAGACCGGATACCAATTTTCAGTATTACGATGATGAGGATACCATGGAGCGGCTGGCGAGACTCGTTGATGTATACACGATGCTTGCACCGTATACAAAGACACTTGTTGAAGAGAATGCAGACAGTGGACATCCGGTGCAAAGACCTTTGTTCATGCATTATGAGTCTGATGCGAAAGCTTATGACATACAGTATGAGTATCTTTTTGGAAGAGATATGCTGATAGCACCTGTTTATGAGCAGGATAAGCATGAATGGGATGTGTATCTGCCACAGGATGAATGGGTACATTTGTGGACAGGCGAAGAGTATCACGGCGGAGAAATAACAGTATCAGCCGAGCTTGGCTATACACCTGCCTTCTACAGAAAAAATAGTGAGTTTGCTGATATATTTGAAGAAATCAGAGAAAAATATGGAGTCAAATAAATGAACACTGTTTTATTTTACATAATAATTTTTCTGACAAATGTGATTCAGGGCATTACAGGCTTTGCGGGGACCATCCTCGCAATGCCTCCTAGCCTAATTCTGGTGGGATATGATGTCGCTAAGCCGATATTAAATGTACTTGGTATTCTTGCCGGAGTGTATGTCTTTGTTACACAATGGAAACATGTAGACTGGAAGCAGTTGAAAAAGGTAGTCATCGTCATGGCTATAGGAATCTTTGGCGGCTTTTTTCTAAAGAACGCACTTGCAGGATATGATGCAGTATTATACAAGTTTCTGGGTATTTTTGTGATATTTCTTGCAATACATGGGTTTTACAGCATATATGGGCAAAGGCAGCGTGATACAAAAGAAAAATCATCATGGAAATCAATGCTGTTACTTATTGGTGCGGGAATAGTTCATGGTATGTTTGTGTCAGGCGGACCGCTTCTGATAGGGTATTTATCCAATGAGATAAAGGAAAAGACAAGCTTTAGAGCAACTATTTCTACTGTTTGGATTATATTAAATTCGATGATACTTGTTCAGGATATATGCGCGGGAATGTGGAATGCAGGGCTTGTTATGACTCAATGCATATCGATTCCGTTTTTGATAGCGGGAATGGCAGCAGGCTCAGTGCTTGTAAAGAGGATGAGCCAGGAAATATTTATGAAGCTCACCTACATATTACTTTTTATATCAGGAATACTGCTTATGGTTAAGTAGTTTTTGAAAATTTTATTGGAGGTAAAATATATGACAAAATTTCAGGTGGCATATGTGCCGGTCGGGGTTCCGACATTTCATTTGGAGAGCGCACAGAAGGAATTTGAAAAATCAATAGACTTATTAAATACAATAACGGATGCTGCAATTGTACCGGATAAAATGCTTTTATCAATTCAGGATTTAACTAATTTTCTTGATACAATAGAGCCATCCCTGATAATTTTACAGAATATAACCTTTGCAAATGCAGCTTATGCGAGTGAGGTTCTTAAAAGATTTTCGTGTCCGGTATTGCTTTGGACACTTCGTGAGCCGGTTATAGATGGAGGCCGGTTGAGATTAAATTCATTGACGGGAGCATATTCGGCAGGAAATGCACTGGCTGCGTTTAGGGATGGTAACTTTGAATATATCTTTGGAGCTCCACAGGAGGAGAGGACAAAGAAAACAATTAGTGCCTGTATTCGTGCAGCATGGCTTAAAAATGAGCTTAAAAATCTAAGGATTGCCTCAGTCGGACATACACCTCAGGGATTTGGATTTGGACGTGCAATGGATGCTGACATGCAAAAGGTATTCGGAGCAACACTTGAGTCAATTGAGGTGAGAGAGCTTATTGATATGGCAAAGGGATATACTGATGATGAGTGCAGTGAATATCTCGATAAAATGACTAAGTGTACTGTTGGTCTTGACAAGACTCCTGACAATAATCGAAAGGATTTTGCGAGACTGTGCAAGGCCTATAAGGAGTATGTAGATGAAAATAATATTGGAGCACTTTCTTCAAGATGTTGGCCTGATTTCTTTACCGCGTTTGGAACACCTGTTTGTGGCGTGCTTGCTATGCTAAATGATATGGGTGTTGCTGCAAGCTGTGAGGCTGATACATATGGAGCACTCTCTATGTATATTGGAATGAAATTATCTGAGCAGGCGGTATTTTTCGGAGATCCGGTGTCTCTTGATGAGAGTGAAAATACCATTACATTCTGGCATTGCGGAACAGCTGCATGCTCTATCTCAAGAGAGGATACAGGTGCAACAATCGGAGTGCATCCGAACAGAAAGATTGGCCCTGTAATGGACTTTGGCTGTAAGGCGGCTGACAAAGTCACAGTGTTCAGAGTAGGACAAAAAGCAGATGGAAGCTTTAGATTTTTTGTCACAACAGGAAGTGCTCTCGACAAGCCTAAGCAGTTTTGCGGAACATCAATTGTAGTAAGGACAGACAAAAAGAGCTATGATATTGTAAATCAAAGTGTAAAGGATGGCTGGGAGCCTCATTTTGTGGTGATTTACGGAGATTGTTCAGATGAATTAAAGATTTTAGGACATATGCTTGAAATCGAAGTCTGTGAGTACTGATTTTATGGAAATAGCTTAAATATCATGCTATAATAATAGTAGTATTTAGGTACCGAATAATTGGTTGGAGGATTTTTACATGGCAAAGTATATTATGGCATTAGATGCGGGCACTACCAGCAACAGATGTATACTTTTCAATGAGAAGGGCGAGATGTGCAGCGTGGCACAGAAGGAATTTACGCAGTTTTTCCCGAAGCCGGGTTGGGTGGAGCACGATGCAGAGGAAATCTGGGCCACACAGCTTGAGGTGGCAAAGGAGGCAATGGCCAATATACAGGCTACGGCAGCCGACATATGTGCGATAGGCATTACTAACCAGAGAGAGACCACGATTGTGTGGGACAAAAATACGGGAGAGCCGGTTTATCACGCGATAGTATGGCAGTGCAGGCGCACGGCAGAGTATGCGGATTCACTGAAGGAGAAGGGGCTTACCGAGAACTTTAGGAAAAAGACAGGTCTTGTGATAGATGCTTATTTTTCGGCAACTAAGCTCAAGTGGATCCTTGACAATGTGCCGGGAGCAAGGGAGAGAGCCGAAAGAGGCGAGCTTTTGTTTGGAACAGTCGAGACGTGGCTTATATGGAAGCTCACTCAGGGGCAGGTGCATGTTACGGATTATTCTAATGCATCAAGAACCATGATGTTTAATATCAATACCTTAAAGTGGGATGATGAGATACTTAAGGAGCTTGACATACCAAAGAGCATGCTTCCAAAGCCTATGCCGTCAAGCTGTGTGTATGGTGAGGTGAATCCGGTGTACTTCGGGGGACCGATTCCTATCGCGGGAGCGGCAGGAGACCAGCAGGCAGCACTTTTTGGACAGACCTGCTTTAGGGCAGGAGAAGCCAAAAATACATATGGCACCGGCTGCTTCCTTCTCATGAATACAGGTGAGATGCCTGTTTCATCAAAGAACGGACTCGTAACCACAATAGCCTGGGGCATAGACGGCAAGGTGGTATATGCGCTGGAGGGCTCAATATTTGTGGCAGGAGCCTCAATACAGTGGCTCCGCGATGAGATGAAATTTATCGATTCCTCAACTGATTCAGAGTACATGGCGAGAAAGGTAAAGGATACAAACGGCTGCTATGTGGTGCCGGCATTTACAGGGCTTGGGGCACCATACTGGGATCAGTATGCGAGAGGAACCATTGTGGGGCTTACGAGAGGTGTAAACAAGTACCATGTCATAAGGGCCACTCTGGAATCAATGGCATTTCAGGTAAATGACGTGCTTGAGGCAATGAAGGCTGATTCAGGCATCAATCTCACCTCGCTTAGGGTGGACGGCGGCGCCAGTGCCAACAATCTGCTCATGCAGATGCAGGCTGATATCAGCAATGCACCGGTCAACAGGCCTGTGTGCGTGGAGACTACAGCCATGGGTGCAGCGTACCTCGCAGGACTTGCAGTGGGCTATTGGGACAGCATGGATGATATAAAGAGAAACTGGGCTATTGACCGTGTGTTTGAGCCGGAGATAGAGGCTGATTTGAGAGAAAAGAAGCTTAAAATGTGGAAAAAGGCTGTCGCCTGCGCATTTAACTGGGCGAAGGATGACTGAAAGTAAAAATATATATGGAAATTGGTAGGAGAAAATAACATGTATGATGTAGTAATTATAGGAGCGGGAGTATCGGGAAGCGCCTGTGCAAGAGAGCTATCGAAATATAACCTGTCCATCTGCGTGGTGGAAAAGGAGGAGGACGTGTGCTGTGGCACTTCAAAGGCAAACAGTGCTATTGTCCATTCCGGAATTGACTGTAAGACAGGTACACTTATGGCACAGATGAATATCCGTGGAAATGAGATGATGGACGAGCTTTCGAAGCAGCTTGATTTTGAGTTCAGAAGAAACGGCTCGCTGATTTTGTGCTTTAGCGAGGACGATATGCCAAGGCTTAAGGAGCTTTACAATCAGGGAATCGCAAATGGCGTGCCGGGACTTGAAATTCTTGATTCAAAGAAAGCACATGAGATGGAGCCGAATCTGTCTGATGAGGTGGTGGCAGCTATTTACTGCCCGACAGGAGGCATTGTATGTCCGTTTGGCATGAATATTGCATTTGCTGAGAATGCTGCGGCAAACGGTGTGGAGTTTTTATTTAACACCGAGGTGAAGGAGATACAAAAGGAGCAGGCAGGCTATATTCTCATTACTCAAAATGGAGAAATTCATGCACGCTGCGTTGTAAATGCAGCCGGTGTATATGCTGATGTATTTCACAACATGGTGAGTGAAAACAAAATCCATATCACACCAAGGCGCGGAGAGTACGAGCTATTAGACAGGGCAGCTGGTGGTATCGTTGACAAGACAATCTTCCAGCTTCCGGGAAAATACGGCAAGGGCGTGCTTGTAACCCCGACAGTACACGGAAATATCCTAATCGGACCTACAGCAGATGATCATGATGACAAGGATGGTACAAATACAACAAGAGCGGGCTTAGCGCATGTTACGACATCCGGCACACGTTCGGTGCCGTCACTTCCTATGCGTCAGGTCATCACATCGTTTGCAGGAAACCGTGCACATGAGGACGGACATGAGTTTATCATCGAGGAGCTTAAAGATGCACCATTTTTTGTGGACTGTGCAGGTATAGAGTCACCGGGCTTATCAAGTGCACCGGCTATCGGTGAGAGAGTGGCAGCAATAGTTGAGAGGCTTTTTAAGCCTTCTAAAAATGCGGACTTTATCGAGACAAGAAAAGGTATTTTAAATCCAAAGAAGCTTTCAGAGGATGAGTATAAAGAGCTGATAAAAGAAAAGCCTGAGTATGGTAACATAATCTGCCGCTGTGAGATGATTACGGAGGGCGAGATAATGGATGCGGTAAACAGACCGTTAGGCGCAAAGTCGCTTGATGGTGTGAAGAGACGCACCAGAGCCGGAATGGGCAGGTGCCAGGCAGGCTTCTGTTCTCCGAGAACTATGGAGATTATCGCCAGGGAGAGAGGCATTTCGCAACTTGACATCACTAAAAGCGGTGGAAAATCAAAGATAGTTGTTGGAATGAGCAAGAATCGCGGATAGTCTGTCTTACTTCAAAGAGACAGGTAACGAAAGATTGATATTGGGTTAATATCAGATTAACATAGGGGGACAATATGGAATTTTACGATATTGTGATAGTAGGAGGCGGCCCGGCAGGTCTTGCGGCAGCAGCTTCCGCTAAGAAAAATAAAATAGATAAAATACTTATACTGGAAAGAGACTGCGAGCTTGGCGGCATATTAAACCAGTGTATACACAATGGCTTTGGCCTGCACACCTTTAAGGAGGAACTCACAGGCCCTGAATATGCCGGCAGATTTATCAAAGAGGTCAAAGAGCTTGGCATAGAGTACAGACTGAATACGATGGTCATGGATATCTCAACCGGTGACGAGTCCGAAAATGGGTCAAACGATAAAATAGTCACGGCTATGAACCGTACAGACGGACTTTTCCATATCGCTGCAAAGACAGTAATACTTGCGATGGGCTGCAGAGAGAGAGCAAGAGGTGCCCTAAACATACCAGGCTACAGACCGGCAGGAATTTTCTCGGCGGGTACAGCTCAGAGACTGGTGAATATAGAGGGATACATGCCGGGACGAAAGGTAGTAATACTTGGCTCAGGAGATATCGGTCTTATCATGGCAAGAAGAATGACCTTGGAGGGTGCCAAGGTGCAGGTGGTTGCAGAACTCATGCCGTATTCAGGAGGCTTGAAGCGTAATATTGTGCAGTGCCTTGATGATTTTAATATCCCGCTTAAGCTTAGCCACACAGTGGTTGATATAAAGGGCAGGGAGCGTGTGGAGGGCATCACTCTCGCTCAGGTTGACGAGCATAACAAGCCTATTGAGGGAACAGAGGAGTTTTACGAGTGCGATACACTTTTACTTTCATGCGGACTCATTCCGGAAAATGAGATTTCAAAAACAGCAGGTGTAGAGCTCAATCCTGTAACAAGCGGACCTGTTGTAAACGAAAGCCTTGAGACCAATGTGCCGGGTGTATTTGCCTGTGGAAATGTGCTTCATGTGCACGACCTCGTGGATTATGTGTCAGAGGAAGCAACAGCAGCAGGCCGCCATGCCGCAGAGTATGTGAAAAACGGCGGTGATAAGAGTGATGATGGCAAAGAAATATCGATAACTGCTACAGGCGGAGTCAGATATACTGTCCCAAGCACTATAAATACTGCACAGATGGATGATACTGCAACGGTTAGATTTCGAGTTGGAGCTGTGTATAAGAATTGTTATATTGCGGTATATCTGGATGATAAACAATTACAGCACCGCAAGCACCCTGTAATGGCACCGGGTGAGATGGAGCAGGTGGTGCTGCAGAAGAAGCAGCTCATCGAAACGGAAAATCCCCGCACAATTACGATAAAGATTGAGGAGGCATAGTATCATGGAAGAAAGAAATTTGACATGTATAGGCTGCCCTCTGGGCTGTGCCCTTAAGGTGACAATAGATGGAGATAATGTCACAGTAACCGGAAATACCTGTAAGCGCGGAGCAGACTACGGAGCAAATGAAGTGACACATCCGACGCGAATCGTGACAAGCACAGTCTGTGTGAAAAACGGCACAATACCTATGGTATCCGTAAAGACGGCACAGGATATTCCAAAGGAAAAGATAATGGATGTGATGGACTGTATCAACCGGATCACGGTAGAGGCACCGGTGCATATAGGTGATGTACTGCTAAGTGATGCTGCTGCAACCGGTGTGGATATAGTTGCAACAAAGAATGTTGAAGCATAAATAAGGAGCATGAATTAATGGTTAAAACCGGAATTTCCCTTGATAGTGTAAAAAACAATAATAAATCTCAGATACTTAAGATACTGCAGAAAAACGGCGCAATGTCAAGGAAGGATATTGCCAATCAGATAGGACTCACACCGGCGGCTGTGACCATGCTGTGCAATGATATGATGGAAGCTCACATGATACTTGAAAAGGGTGAGATGAAGGAGCAGAAGAGAGCGGGCCGTAAGAAGGTGCTTGTGGATATCAATTATGATTTTAAGTATATAGTATCTGTAAATATTGAGGCTGTAGACACGAGCATTACAGTTACCAATATCAGGGGAAATGTGCTTGTTGAAACTAAGGTACATACCCGGACGGACATTGAACCACAGCTGTTTTTAGAAGAACTGGCAAAGGAAATAAAGCTTCAGCTTTGGGAAAAGGAACTTAAGCTGTCAGATATTCTTGGAATCGGAATATGTGTTCCGGGAATAGTTGACAGGAATAATGGCATCAGTATACACGCTTATGGCATATGGAACAATCAAGTAAAAATAAGAGAAATACTTGAAAAACAGATTCAGTGTCCGGTAATACTTGAAAACAACGTCAAAGCATTTGCGGAAGCCGAAATGCTTTATGGTGTCGGAAAATATGGAAACAATATTGTTTTTATTAAGTGGGGCCCGGGTGTCGGCTCTGCGATAGTTGTGGACAATAAGCTATATGAGGGCAATCAGCACAACGCAGCAGAAATAGGACACTACATCATAGAGCCTGATGGACTTAAGTGCAGATGTGGCAGACATGGCTGTCTTGAAACAAGAGTATCCATGTTTGCCCTGTGTGACCGCATAAAGGAGATATATTCCAAGGAAAATACCCCTGTGCTATACGAAGAAACAGCCGGTGATAAAAATCTTATAACAAGAGAGCTCTTGACTTCGTGGGTAGAAAATGAGGGCAACGGCTACATAACAAGGATGGATAAGACAATTTCTGAGATACTTGTTGGAGCAATAGAACGAATGGCACGTGTCGCTGTAAATGTGTTGACTATTCTGGCTCCGGATTGCACGATAGTGTTTGGTTCAATGTTTGAAAATACAAGTATATATAAGCTTTTTATACAGTACTGCACAAAATATGATGAAAACTATACTGACAAGCTTATCAGCCGTTCACACTTGAGCGATAAGATGGCATATATAGGCGGAACAGCACTTATAGCGAGCACTTATTTCTTTGAAAGTAAAAATTTATAATAAAGAAAAAATGAAGAAATCTTATTGATATTTTCTTTATTATTGCATATACTATAAGCAAGAAAGGAGTGTTGTATATGTCACAGTCAGTTAATGTTAATTTTAAATTGGATGCAGATGTAAAAAAAAGCATGGAACAGGTGTGTTCGGAATTAGGTCTTTCTATGAGTGCAGCGTTCACCGTTTTTGCAAAAAAAGTAGGCAGAGAAAAGCGTATTCCTTTTGAGGTATCGGTAGATCCGTTTTATTCTGATAGCAATATCCGTTATTTGGAAAATATCGTGCGCGATATTAAGGATGGCAAAGCTCACTTCGCAGAGCATGATTTGATAGAGGAGGACTAATGAGGTTACTATGGGAAGATAGGGCATGGAGCGATTATTTATACTGGCAGACGCAGGATAAGAAAACACTGAAAAGAATTAATGGACTTATCAAGGATATTCAGCGAAGTACGTTTGAGGGTATAGGTAAACCGGAACCATTAAAGGAAAATCTTAGTGGTATGTGGAGCAGACGCATTGATGACACTAATCGAATTGTTTATTATGAAAAAGATGAGATAATTTATATTGTTTCATGTAAAGGTCATTATGATGATTGAAAAATCATATTGACAAATCACCCAATGCACTTTAATATTGTAGAAAGAAACAGGCAAATATTTAAAGGCATAAGAAAGAGGAGTACATGACGAAAGCTTTCAGAGAGAGCATCCGGTCCGTAAGATGGTGATACATTTTGGGCAGGCTGAAAGATGCTTAAGACAGAAATCATGGAAGGTAGCTTTTGAGCTGAAGAACCCAGAAAGCCGCAAGCGGCATAAGTTCTTCCGATTCGTCCACGTTACAGGACAAGAGGCATTCGAGTTTATATGCATATATATGCTCCGATGTAAACGAAGGTGGTACAGCGCTAATTCGCCCTTCCGGTCAATGATCGGGAGGGTCTTTTTATGTACCCGGACCGGAAGATTGCGCATGCAATCCAATCGGTCGCCCATAGCTAAATGAAAAGAAAAACAGCAAAAGCTCACAGCCTGAATTATCAGGCCGCGCATTATGTATGGAATTATGTGATTTATGGAGCTGCCTAGAGACTGTTAAAATTATGTACACAGCCCAGCAACGCACGCACATGGACGTGCGGGCGAGGCGTTAGCGCAATGGACGGCGCTAAAAGCCGGTTGCGTCATGGTCTAAGCAATCCCTAATCATAATTTTTACAGTGTCTTGGCAGCGTAATCATGAACATAATTCCATACATAATGCGCGACCTGACACAACAAAGCCCCCAAAGCTTTTGCGTTATTCATATAAAAGGAGGAAAACATGAGCAAAGAACTAAACAAAACCTACGATCCAAAGGACATCGAGGACCGTCTTTACAAAAAGTGGGAAGACAATGGCTACTTCCATGCTGAGGTAGACCGCAGCAAAAAACCATTCACAATCGTGATGCCACCACCAAACATCACAGGACAGCTGCACATGGGACATGCCCTTGACAACACCATGCAGGATATCCTTATCAGATACAAGAGAATGCAGGGCTACAATGCACTCTGGCAGCCGGGAACAGACCACGCATCCATCGCAACAGAGGTAAAGGTCATCCAGGCACTTAAAGAGCAGGGAATCAACAAGGCAGACCTTACAAGAGAAGAGTTCCTCGAGAAATGCTGGGACTGGAGAAAAGAGTACGGCGGACGTATCGTAAAGCAGCTTCGTAAGCTTGGATCATCAGCAGACTGGCAGCGTGAGAGATTTACCATGGATGAGGGATGCTCACACGCAGTACAGGAGGTATTTACAAAGCTTTATAAGAAGGGCTGGATTTATAAGGGCTCAAGAATCGTAAACTGGTGTCCGGTATGTAAGACATCCATTTCAGATGCAGAGGTAGAGCATGAGGAGCAGGACGGCTTCTTCTGGCACATCAACTATCCTGTAGTTGGCGAGGAAGGCAGATTCGTAGAGATAGCAACAACACGTCCTGAGACACTTTTCGGAGATACAGCCGTAGCTGTAAACCCTGATGATGAGCGTTATCAGGATATCATCGGAAAGACCTTAAAGCTTCCATGCACAGACAGAGAGATTCCTGTAATCGCAGATTCATACGTAGATAAAGAGTTTGGAACAGGCTGTGTAAAGATTACACCTGCACACGACCCTAATGATTTCGAGGTAGGAAAACGCCACAGCTTAGAGGAAATCGTTGTAATCAATGATGATGCCACAATGAATGAAAAGGCCGGAAAATATGCCGGAATGGACAGATACGAGTGCAGAAAGGCGCTGGTTGAGGACCTTAAGGAGCAGGGCCTTTTAGTAAAGGTTGTACCACACTCACACAATGTAGGTGTGCATGACCGCTGTCACACAACAGTTGAGCCAATGATCAAGCAGCAGTGGTTCGTCAAGATGGACGAGATGATCAAGCCTGCAGTTGAGGGAGTAAAGAACGGGGAAATCAAGCTTCTTCCTTCAAGAATGGACAAGACATACTTCAACTGGACAGATAATATCCGCGACTGGTGCATCAGCCGTCAGCTCTGGTGGGGACACAGAATACCTGCATGGTACTGTGATGACTGTGGAGAGATGGTAGTTTCAATAGAAAAGCCTGGCAAATGTCCTAAGTGTGGCAAGGAGCACTGGACACAGGATCCTGATACACTTGATACATGGTTCTCATCAGCGCTCTGGCCATTCTCAACACTCGGCTGGCCTGAAAAGACAGAGGATCTGGATTATTTCTATCCAAACGATGTGCTTGTAACAGGCTACGATATCATTTTCTTCTGGGTAATCAGAATGATTTTCTCAGGCTATGAGCAGATGGGCAAGGCACCATTCCACACAGTGCTTTTCCACGGACTCGTAAGAGATTCACAGGGCCGCAAGATGAGTAAATCACTCGGAAACGGAATTGATCCGCTTGAGGTTATCGACAAGTATGGTGCAGATGCACTTCGTCTGACACTTATCACAGGAAATGCACCGGGAAATGACATGCGTTTCTACTGGGAGAGAGTTGAGGCTTCAAGAAACTTCGCCAACAAGGTATGGAATGCATCAAGATTTATCATGATGAACCTTGAAGGTGTAGAGCTTAGAGAACCAAAGCTTGATGAACTTCATGCAGCAGACAAGTGGATTCTTTCAAGGGTAAATACTCTTGCAAAGGATGCCACAGAAAACATGGACAAGTTCGAGCTTGGAATCGCAGTACAAAAGGTATACGACTTCATCTGGGACGAGTTCTGTGACTGGTATATCGAGATTGCAAAGGTTCGTACCTACAAGAAGGATGAAAACCCAGAGTCAGCAAATGCAGCACTCTGGACGCTTAAGACAGTACTTGTAAATGCACTGAAGCTCCTTCATCCATATATGCCGTTTATCACAGAGGAAATCTTCTGCACACTTCAGTCAGACGAGGAGACTATCATGCTCTCTAAATGGCCTGAGTACAAGGAAGAGTGGAATTTCCCGGCTGAGGAAGCAGCAATCGAGCACTGCAAGGACCTCGTAAAGGGTATCAGAAATGTCCGTACACAGATGGATGTTCCACCTTCAAGAAAGGCAAAGCTTTTCATCACAAGTGATGATGAGGCAGTCAGAAAGGTATTCGAGGACAACAAGGAGGTATATGTAAATCTTGCATTTACCAGCGAGATTACAGTACAGCAGGGCAAGGCCGGTATTGGAGATGACGCTGTATCAGTAGTGATACCTGATGCGGTTGCATACCTGCCGCTTGAGGACCTTGTTGATTTCGAAAAGGAAAAGGAAAGACTCAATAAAGAAAAGGATAAGCTTACAAAGGAGCTTGCGCGCTCAAGGGGCATGCTCTCAAATGAGAAATTCTTAAACAATGCAAAGCCTGAAAAGGTTCAGGAGGAAAAGGACAAGCTTGCAAAGTATGAGCAGATGATGGCTCAGGTAGAGGAACGTCTGGCTCAGTTTAAATAATTAAATACAGATTATATTTTGTGAACACTGTTTTCCTGGGGCAAGGATGCAAAGGAGGCCGTCCACAATGCGGTGGTTCTTGAATAGAATAGAACAAAGAAAGAATATGGAGATAAAACAGAAAGGAATAAACAATGAATGTAAATCCTATAACAAGATTGGATTATCCAGATCCGGACGTGATCCGCGTAGAAGACACCTATTATATGGTATCCACAACCATGCACTTTATGCCGGGCTGTGAGATTCTGCAGTCTTTTGATCTGGTGCACTGGGAGCATGTGACTTATGTCTATGAGACGTTGGATCATACGGATGCGCAGCAACTGAAAAGCGGTCAGAATATTTACGGACAGGGCATGTGGGCAGCTTCCCTGCGCTATCATGAAGGCCGATTTTATATCTGCTTTGTGGCAAATGATACCCGTAAGACTTATTTGTATACTTCGGAAAAAATAGATGGTCCATGGAAAAAGCAGCTGATAGAAGGCTTTTATCATGACGGCTCTTTATTATTTGATGAGGATGGCAGAAACTATATTGTATATGGAAATGATGAAATCTGGATTACAGAATTGAATGAAGATTTGACTGCACCAAAGAAGGACGGATTACATCGTCTTTTAGTCAGTGATCATAAGAACCCGGAGCTAGGCTATGAGGGTTCTCATATTCAAAAAATAAACGGCTATTATTATATTTTTCTGGTTCATTCCCTGAGAGACCGCTGGATGCGGACGGAAGCATGCTTTTACAGTGATTCTCTGGAAGGAGAATTCACGGGTGGAGATGTACTTTGTGATGATCGTGGATATTGTGGACAGGGCGTGGCACAGGGAGGAATAGTGGATACGCCGGATGGAAAGTGGTATGCAATGCTGTTTCAGGATTCCGGAGCAGTTGGACGGATTCCTATTCTGCTTCCGGTTACCTGGAAGGATCATTTTCCGGTTTTTGGACAGAACGGACATGTGCCGGAAGAAATAGAGGTTCACAGTACCAGACCAGGATATATTTATCAGCCATTAGTGGGAAGTGATGATTTCTGTAATGGGCTGCTTCCGCGCTGGCAGTTTAATCATGATCCAGATCCACGGTACTATCATCTGGATGCATTGCAGGGAACCTATACAATTACAACACGGGAAGTTTGTACAGAGCTTACACAGGCAGTAAATACGCTTACGCAAAGGATGAGTTATCCGTCCTGCGCAGCTGAGGTTACTGTTGATGCTTCTGCATTGAAAGAGGGCGATGTCGCAGGTTTGTGTGCGTTGCAGGGCTGTTATGCTGCAGTTGGCATTACAAAACATCATGGAAAATATGAAGTCCTTATGCTGGATAAAAAAGAAGATGGTATATTGGATATGACGGAAGGAACTGTTGTTGAATCACACCAGATGGATTTTCGTCTTGAAGCAGATTTCTGTAACATGAAGGATGAAGCACGCTGCTATTACCGGGTAAATAAGGGAGACTGGCTACCCATCGGAACCGTGCATAAGCTGTACTTCAAACTGGATCATTTTACTGGTTGCCGGTTTGGTCTGTTCTGCTATGCGGCAGAGGAAACAGGAGGAAGTGCCTGCTTCCGGGATTTTAAGTATTATGATGTTGATGAAATCTCATAAAGATAGAACTGCATAAAATAAGTGTCGGAATTTACTCAAATTCTGTAAAAGATTCAGATTGCAGAAAAATCCGGGCATAGTATCAATGAATGATAATGCCCGGATTTTTTATATTTAGTGGCTTTTCTTAAAATTTAAATGATGATATAATGAGTGAAAGTGAGAATAATACATAAATACATTTATTAAAGAAATAGCAGGATAGTTATACTTTAGCAGGAACAAAAAGGCCGATATATAGTGAGGAAAAAATATGGATGATACCGGTATAAAGAGAGAGCCAGTTATCAGAATAAGCAACGACAGGATGGAGGCATTTATCATGCTGCCCACTGTTGAAGAAGAATACCACTATACAGTGGATGAGGTGCTTGAAGCTGTAAACCGCAATGGTGTGATATACGGCATCAATTGCGAGACCATTTCAGATATGGTAGAAAAAAGACTTATGGGCAGGGAAGTGCTTTTTGCAAAGGGAAAGCCGGCTGTTGACGGGGCTGATGGATACTTTGATTTTTACTTCGACAGTGACTTGAACCACCGCCCAACGGTTAAGAGTGATGGCTCAGTGGATTACTGGAGTGTGCACTCGGTTGAGGTGGTCAAAAAAGGCCAGACGATTGCAAACTATTGTGAGCCTGTTGCAGGTGAGGATGGTATTGATGTGCTTGGCAGGGTAATTGCCGCAAAGAAAGGCAAGGGACTGCCACCGCTTGTGGGGCGTGGCTTTGACAAATCTGTCGATGGACTTACATATACAGCTGCTATCGATGGCAAAATTGAAAGGCACAAGAATCGAATTATTATTCTTCCTATTCTTGAAATAAACGGTGATGTGGATGTGGGAACAGGAAATATAGATTTTGTCGGGGACGTGGTCATACATGGCAGTGTGAAGACCGGAGCCAGAATAAGGGCTGCAAAGTCCATCACGATAGATGGTGTTTGCGAGGGCTGTGTGCTTGAGGCCGGCAATGACCTGATTCTAAGGAATGGCATGATTGGTATGGGAAAGGCCCGGATTATTGTAAAAGGCAATCTGTTTGCCAAGTTCATGGAGTATACCGATGTGGAGGTAGATGGCTTTGTGGAGGCTGATTCTGCAATCAACTGCAATGTGGTCAGCAATGATAAGGTAATCTTCAATGGTGGACATGCAAGCATAGTCGGTGGAAAAGTATATGGCTGTGCAGGCATTGAGGTGCAAAACCTGGGTAATGATGCCTTTATCAAGACTGAGGTGCATGTGGGCGTGCATAAAAAGATTAAGATAAAGATAGCAGAGCTTGAAAAGCTTGTTGATCAAAAGCAGATGCTGCTTAACAATATCAATTCAGGCATAAAGCAGATAGAACAGATGATGGGCAGTGCCGCTGACGGTATGAATCTTGAGGAAAAGAAGCTTGCGCTTGTCAGGGCAAAAATTGAGAAAACAGCAGAGCTTACCGAAGATAAGGAGGAGCTGGAGCGGCTTGAGGGCATAGTGGAGCGTTCGACAGGCGCGACAGTACAGGTTTTGGAGCATGTATATCCAAATGTTGAGGTGTGTATTAACAACTCAAAGCTCGTCACCAAGGAGGAATTCGACAAGATTGAGTTCAAGGAGAAGGATAAGGCAGTCGTGATGCTGTCGATGAAATAAAAAAATTGCGATATTTTTATTAAATCTTAATGGAAATATACTTGCATAAAGGGGTTACTTTATTATAATATATAGTGACCCTTTTTTGATGGGATTATTTAGCAGGTAATTATGGAGGCAGGATTATGATAAATTTTGATGAAGAAATAAAGAACTATGAGCCAAGTCTAGAGATAGAGGAGGCTGAATCTGCGATTTACAGCCACGATCTGACAGATGTCACAGATATCATTGCACAGTTATTACGTGAGCAGGACAAAAGGCAGGGTGAATTAAGATGATTTGTTATAAATGCGGACAAGATGCAGGCTGGAACGATAAATGCCCTGTATGTGGGGCTGATCTTTCACTTTTTAAAAGAGCTATTAGAATATCCAACTCATACTACAATGATGGTTTACAAAAGGCACAGGTGAGAAATCTGTCTGGAGCGATTATCTCTCTCAGGCAGAGTCTTAAGTTTTATAAGTACAATATCCAGGCAAGGAATCTGTTAGGTCTCATATACTATGAGATGGGTGAGATGGTTGACGCCTTAAGTGAGTGGGTCATCAGTGCAAACTATCAGCCTGATGATAATCTGGCAAAGAAGTATATAGATCAGATTCATAATAATAGAAATCAGCTCGAAACAATTAATCAGACTATTAAGAAATATAATCAGGCTTTAACTTATTGCAAGCAGGATAGTAAGGACCTTGCGGTTATACAGCTTCGAAAGGTATTATCCTTAAATCCAAAGCTTGTAAAGGGACATCAGCTTTTGGCTCTTTTATATCTGGAGGAGGGACATCTGGATAAGGCAAAGAAAGCCTTACGCGATGCAGGCAAGATAGATACAGACAATACCACTACCCTCAGATACTTAAAAGAAGTGAACAGGCGTCTCAAGGAAAAAGGATCTGAGAGAAAAAAGAAAAATGATGATTTAATTTCCTACCAGAGTGGAAACGAAACAATCATTATGCCAAAGCGATTCAGGGAGAGCTCAATGTGGGCAAATATACTCTATATTGTAATCGGTCTGGTAGTCGGAGTGGCGGTTACGTGCTTCCTTGTGGTTCCGGGCATAAAAAGCCAGGCGAAAACAGATGCAAAGAAGCAGCTACTATCGGCCAATGATACGATTTCCACAAATGGGCAGACCATCAGTGGACTTAATGATCAGATAGACAAGCTAAAGAAGGAGCTTGAGGACGAGAAGAAGAAAAATGATGGAGTATCAGACCAGATTTCCACATATGAGGCTTTGCTCAATGCCTATGTATACTATACAACCAATGATGTAATAAAGGCAGGAGAAGCACTTGAAAATATCAACACAAGCTACCTGAGTGACTCGGCTAAGCAGACATATGATACGCTCAATGGTTCAATTGCAGATTCATATAAGGAAGCACTGTACAGTCAGGCATACTCATCATACAGCAGTGGCGATTATCAGAGTGCAATCCCTACATTCCAGAAGCTTGTCGGCATGGATGAGGCATACAGGGATGGTTCAGTTGCATATTACCTGGCGCAGTCGTTCAGGAAGTCAGGTGACTTAGCATCTGCAAAGCCATATTATCAGTATGTGGTAGACAACTACGCAGGCACTGAGAAGGCCAGAACATCAAAGAATTATCTGGCACAGGAACAGCAGTAAAACAACTGCTGCGAGGCAATAATTAAATATAGAATTACGAAAGACACCAGATAATCTCCGGTGTCTTTTTTATATGAGCAGGAAAGGAAGAGTGTGACATGATAGAAAATTATATCAAGGAAGCAGACCGGGTGACATACCTTATGCCAAAGGAGGTGGATCACCACTGCGCCGGGCAGATAATCGCAGAGCTTGATGCACTTATAGAGGGCTGTGGTGTCAGAAAAATAGTATTTGACATGAAACAGACAGAATTTATGGACAGCTCCGGCATTGGGGTGATAATAGGAAGAACAAAGAAGCTTAAGTACTTTAATGACAGCTCGGTGTCAGTTTGCAATATGTCGGACAGAGTGGACAAGCTTTTGAAATGTGCCGGCATTTACACTATTGTACATAAGCTTTAAAACTGAATTAAATTAAAATATAATCAGACAGAAAGGGAGCATAATGAACGCAGCAAAAACAAATCATATATCGCTTAGCTTTGATGCAATTTCAGAGAATGAGGCATTTGCGAGAATGACAGCAGCCATGTTTATGGCACAATTAAACCCCACACTAGATGACGTGGAGGACGTAAAGACAGCAGTGTCAGAGGCGGTGACAAACGCAATTATCCATGGCTATGAGATGGGGGATGACAATATTTCATCCGGTCAGGCAGATCATCAGGCAGCAGAAGAAAAAAGTTGTCCACAGGTACATATGAATTGCAGCTACATAGGCAGGGAGCTTTACATAGAAATATCAGATAGCGGAGTAGGCATACAGGATGTGGCAAAAGCAATGGAACCGTTATACACATCCAAACCACAGCTTGACAGATCAGGCATGGGTTTTTCATTCATGGAAGCATTTATGGACGCGCTCACAGTTACATCAGAACCGGGACACGGAACAACAGTAAAGATGAAAAAAGTACTATGAAGAGTGACAAAATCAGCAGACTTGTCACAGAAAATATAAACCTGATTTATTTAGTTATGAAACGCTTTAGAAACAGAGGCGTTGACCGGGAGGATTTATTTCAGATAGGAGCAGTTGGGCTGACAAAGGCAGCGCAGCGATTTGATGAAAGTAAGGGCTTTGCCTTTTCTACATACGCAGTACCGTTGATAATAGGGGAAATACAGCGCTTTCTACGTGATGACGGAATGGTACATATCAGTCGAAAAATACGGGATGATGCAAGAAAAATTGCAATTATCAGAGAAAAATATAGAATGAATGAAAATAGTGAAATATCACTTGAAAAAATGGAAAATATTTCCGGTATGTCAAAACAGGATATAATAATTGCCATGGAAGCCGATAAAAATGCATCGTCAATAGAAAATGAAAGTGTGCTTGATTATTTGGACAATAAAATGAGTGCAGAAGCATCAGACAAGCCATCGGAGACAGATAAAGTGATAAATCACATCGCAATGCAGCAGGCGTTTAACTCACTGGATGATAGCGAGCGCAGACTGATTATGCTCCGCTATATGCAGGATAAGACACAGAAGCAGGTGGCAGAAGTGCTTGGACGCAATCAGGTGGCCATATCACGAATGGAGAAGAATACATTGGCGAAGCTTCGCAGGGCGATGATGTGAGTGGGAAGCGTCGTAGGATGAGAGCTTCCCACATAAAGGCTGAGAGGATGCCGGGGTGGCATGTAGTATATTCTTCAGAAAATTATGAAGTCAGCCACGAGCCCATGTGCGAATAGATTGTGGATATGCCGGGGCTTTTTTGTTATTAGGGAATATGGAACCTCGCGGCAGTTCATAATTTTCTTCAGAACACACTGCATACCTTCCGGCAAATTTAGTGTGTCGAGTGGGAAGCGTCGTAGGATGTGAGCTTCCCACATGAAGGTTGCGAGCGCTGTGCCGAACGAACCGCAGGTGAGAAACGGCACAATTATTATCTCAGCGTAAGTGGCTGAAGCAGGTGGTGGGGGCAGGCGGTGCTGTCGGGTTGGCGAATAGCGCAGCTGTTTAGTGTCTGTAGAATTATGCTGTAAAGCACAGAAATGCCGAGGCATGGACGCCGAGGCAAGGAGAAATCGAGCCATGGATGGC
>OHZF01000063.1_pt1 | contig 55771 bp, 50 predicted proteins | sample 1580381 | NCBI WGS metagenome assembly OHZF01 (sample SAMEA3882556, study PRJEB24775) | human gut metagenome | biome: human-associated habitat; feature: intestine environment; material: feces | place: Netherlands | collected 2009/2010 | reverse complement strand
AAATTTTGAAGATACAGGCTTTGCCTACACATTGTCCCTGATTTCCGGCAAACATAAAATGGTCATTCTTTATTGTTTAATGGAATTTAAAACTGTAAGGTTCAATGAGCTGAAGCGTTATCTGAAAACAATTTCCGATAAAACATTAAGTACCAATCTCAAGGAACTAGAGTCTGACAAACTGATTATCCGTACTGAATATCCTCAAATTCCACCCAAGGTGGAATACTGTCTTTCGGAACGTGGCAAGTCACTAATGGTAGTGTTAGATCAGCTTTGTGTTTGGGGTGAAGAAAACAAACTGACAGATTAACATCTTCTAGCCAATGTTAAAAGCAAAGTTTTTGAGTTGTTTTGGCTTTTATTGAAAATTTCTGCCTATATAGGCTTTTTTACTCAATATATCCATTTTCAAATGTTCCCCCACTCGTGTCCTTTCTCACATCTCCAAATCACTTTCTTATGAGAACCAATAGAAACCTCTGTCGGTTTTATCTTATTCTTTTTCGACCACTGCTTTACCAGTAGCGGCTCTAATGTCGCCAAATCGTTAATCCCTGCAATCACTCTCGCACCGGAACATATCGGGCATTTTTCTCCATTAGAACGAGCCTTAACGCTTGTCTGCCATTCGTGACCGCAAGCACCTCTCCACCATACTTTTTTATTTGAACCGAAAGTAATCTCATCAGGTTTAAGCGGTAAGTTCTTCTCTGACCACTCAGGAACAAGTTCCGGGCGTACTTCTGCTAAACTGTTATTCATAGCCAAACCTCAACCTCCTTGTGCTTAGAGTATATGAAGTTTTGGCTTTATCTTGTAGTTTGCGAATATCCGTATAAATAGAAAAAGCCCTTTGAGAAAAGGATTTCTCCTCCCTCAAAGGGCAAGTTTTATAAGCTTAAAATCTATCATCATTTAATAAGCTTTGCAATTCAATAAATCTTCTTTGAATTTTTCTAAATCAAATTTTCCTTTTGTTTTTACCTTTTTTATAGCTTTGATAAGCATTTCTTCAATTAACTGAATTTTTCCATCACTATCTGCATTATAATAACTTTCAAAATCCATTCTAACATCAATCATTGCACAAGTTCCCAAAGATACTATTTGAACTTTCTCTTTCCATAATCCTTGATTATATACTTCCTTTGGAGCAACAATGGGTGTTATTCCAATTATAGTTAAAGTTTCACTGTATTCTTTTGTTTTGAAGTAATTATGTAGATTCTGACAATATCTATATACCTCATCATCTACTCCATAATGATTTGTAAAATAAGCCGGAGAATTTATATTCAATTCCATTTAAAGCACCTCCCCAAAACTATTTCTTTTCTATTTTAATTTTAAATCATATATTTGAGGGCTATCAATACTTATTGTGCAAAAGCGATATTTCTCTTTACACAATAATGCGTTTTTTCCTATTAAATACCCATGTTGAGTACAAGCCGTATATTTTTTACACGATTTTTTTAACATAGTATAAAGTTCTTTAGATTCTGTTTTTTCATACCAAATTGTACTTATCTCCGTTGGAAACAGCGCTTTATCTTCATAAACACCACCTATATTTATAACAGCAGAATACTCATTTACTTCTTGGTCTAAGAAAAAAATATTATTATCTAGGCACATATTGTTTTTTCTCTTCAAAGGCATTGTATCATTATAACATACAAGCCATTGACTGTTGAGGAGATTGCCCTTTTGGTTAATACCAAAAAGAGTATCTTTCGTTATATCAGAAATTTCTACCAAGTCATACATACGCCCACATTTGAAATAATGAATTTTAACATTTTGCTGAAAGTCAAAAAAAATGGAGAATAAATCTTCTTTTGTCGCAAATATTCTAAAACTTTTGGTCGCCATAATATTATCTTCCTTTATGCCCGTCTGAGCATTCTATGTTTTCAATAAAATCAAAAACTTGTTTATATTGTTTTCGTAATCCCGGCTTTCCGAACCGTTCTTCAATTACTTGAATTGCTTCTTTAAGTCTATGGTCATTAAAATATGCACTTGCAACATATAAAAATTGATTATCATCCCATATGATTCGTTTATCTTTATTTTCATAAAGTGTTAAATAATCTTTTTCGCAAGTTAATTGTTCAAGCAAAGGCATAGTATATTCTTTCAAAAAAGCAAGCATTTCTTCTTTTAGGCACTCATAATTACTAATATCTTTAAGGCAGAAATCTTCTGAATTTGAGTATATCTGTATAGGTTGTCTAATCGTAAATTTATCTAACCATTTTTCTGGAATCAGTTTACTAGCAAAAATCTTAGCCGTACTATTTACATTAGGAAAAAGAATCTCCATATGGGGATATATATGTGCTAATACATTCTGATAATACGATGGATTAGAGAAAATACCATATCAATTTTTTGAATAGTAGTACCAACTTTTCGTACATAGATAAGTCCGTTTTTTCTTCTTTTAAATCCTCTTTCTTCAAAATAAAAATCTAATTCAGAAACAAGAGAACAAATCACTTGTTTTATGTCCTTCCGTAACATACTATCTCCATCTCAATTTATATTTCTTTAAAAAAATGGGCAACCCCGATTGGAATTGCCCACTCTTTGTACTAATTATGCGATTTTTTCTTGCTTGCACCGATTTCTGCATCAATTGATGTAAGTTTGATGTAAATCGCTGTTTTTTTAGTTTTTTATCAAATGAAGTACGTCCCGTCTATTTGGTAAAACGGTACATCTTTACATCATCTTAATAGAGCTTTGCACCTGCCGGAATGTGGTCATCTACCATCAGAAGATGAAGCTTTTCTTCGCCTTCTTCTTCATGAATAGCACTGAGGAGCATACCGCAAGAGTCAATGCCCATCATAGCTCTCGGTGGAAGATTTGTGATAGCAATAAGAGTCTTTCCAACCAGTTCTTCCGGCTCATAAAAGCTATGAATACCGCTTAAAATGGTTCTGTCTGTGCCTGTTCCGTCATCAAGAGTAAACTGTAACAGTTTCTTTGACTTCGGTACTGCAACACACTCTTTAACCTTTACTGCACGGAAATCTGACTTGCTGAATGTATCAAAGTCTACCATTTCCTCAAACAAAGGCTCAATCTTTACTTTAGAAAAATCAATCTTTTCAGACTCAGTTTTTACATTTTTTTCAGGTGCTTCAGAAGCTGTATTATTTACATCATTTTTCTTATTTACACCATCTAAGGACTTCATTGTCGGGAAGAGGAGAACATCACGGATTGCGGCTGAATCTGTGAGGAGCATACACATTCTGTCGATACCAAAGCCGATACCGCCTGTCGGAGGCATACCGATTTCAAGTGCGTTGAGGAAATCCTCATCGGTTGTGTTAGCCTCATCATCGCCCTGTGCGAGAAGTGCCTCCTGAGCCTTAAAACGCTCTCTCTGGTCAATCGGATCGTTAAGCTCTGAATATGCATTAGCCATTTCCCAGCCGTTCATAAAGAACTCAAATCTCTCAACATAATCGGGATTTTCGGGTTTCTTCTTTGTAAGCGGAGAAATCTCAATCGGATGATCCATAACGAAAGTAGGCTGAATCATATGCTCTTCTGCAAATTCTTCAAAGAAAAGGTTGAGGATGTCGCCCTTCTTGTGGCGTTCTTCAAACTCAACACCCTTTTCCTTAGCAATTGCCTTAGCCTCTTCATCAGAATGAATTTCGTTGAAATCAACACCTGAATACTTTTTAACAGCGTCAAGCATTGTAATTCTCTCAAACGGCTTGCCAAGATCCATTTCAATGCCGTTGTATGTGATTGTTGTTGTGCCGAGAACCTCCTGTGCAACATGGCGATAGAGGTTTTCGGTAAGATCCATCATACCGTTGTAGTCGGTATATGCCTGATAAAGCTCCATAAGAGTAAACTCTGGGTTATGACGGGTGTCAACACCCTCGTTACGGAATACTCTGCCGATTTCGTAAACCTTTTCAAGTCCGCCTACGATAAGTCTTTTGAGGTAAAGTTCAAGAGAAATTCTGAGCTTTAAATCCTCGTCAAGAGCGTTGAAGTGAGTAAGGAACGGACGAGCCGACGCACCGCCGGCATTGGCAACGAGCATAGGAGTTTCAACCTCCATAAAGCCCTGATTGTCAAGGTAACGGCGGATACTGCCGATAATTTTTGAACGCTTTACAAAGGTATCCTTTACCTCGGGATTCATAATAAGGTCAACATAACGCTGACGGTAACGAAGGTCTGTATTTGTAAGACCGTGATACTTTTCGGGGAGGGGTTTGAGTGATTTGGAAAGGAGCTTAACCTCTTTTGCATGAACAGAAATTTCGCCCATTTGCGTTTTGAAAACAAAGCCCTTTACTTCAACGATATCACCGATATCCCACTTTTTAAGGAAACCGTATTCTTCTTCACCGAGATCGTCAAATTTTGCAAAAATCTGGATTTTGCCCGAACGATCCCAAAGGTCCATAAACGAAACCTTGCCCTTGCCTCTTTTTGAAAGCAAACGGCCTGCAACGCATACATCTTTGTTTTCGTACTCTTCAAAATTGTTTTTAATTGTTTTCGTGAGAACATCACGGGCACTTGTTGTAATTACAAACGGATCTCTGCCTGCTTCTTTGAGGGCGTCAAGCTTTTCGTATCTGACCTTGATAACATCGCTTGTGCCGTTCTGCTGTGGCTTCTGACTCATTTCCAATCATTCCTCTCTTTTCAACATCAATAAATCTGACGGATTGCAAAAGCAGAATCCGTCAGCAAAAATTCAATAGATAAACAAATTACTTTGAGATTTCAAGAATCTTAAATGCCTTTACGCCGCCGGGAGTTTCAACCTCAACAACATCACCGACACATCTGTCCATAAGAGCCTTGCCCACAGGTGATTCGTCTGAAATTTTGCCCTGTGCGGGATTTGTTTCGTTAGAACCCGAACCAACGATTTTGTATGTCATCTGTCTGTCTGTGCCAACCATTTCGATTGTAACAACAGAAGTGAGGTGTACCTTATCGTTAGATGTTTCGGACTCATCAATAATCTGAGCAGTTTTGAGGATAGACTCGATAGTAGCGATTCTTGCCTCCATAATAGCCTGCTCGTTCTTTGCATCATCATATTCACTGTTCTCGGACAAGTCGCCGTAGGAACGGGCTACCTTGATTTTCTCTGCAATTTCTTTACGCTTGACATTTTGTAATTCTGCAAGTTCCTCTTCAAGATTTTTAAGACCTTCCGCAGTAAGCATTGTTGGTTTAGCTGCCATTTTATATCGTTCCTTTCAGTTAATACCGCACCTGCACAAGCGTGCATACGGTATAAAATTCTTTCATATCAGCAAAAAACTGCATATAGATTTATTATAATTTTTTTCACACCGATTGTCAAGCAAAACGGGCAAGATAACTGCAAAGAGATTTCACTGTCTGCGCCTCTGTATCATTACGACACAAATCGGGAACAATTGAACCGAGTTCGTACTGTGAACCGAGTGTGTAGAGTGCTGAGCAGAAGTATTCCTCCGACAATCCCTCAGGCCGCAAAAGTGCAAAACCGTTCGGCATTTTAAAGCAATAGCGAAAATACACAAAGCCCTTTATATTTTCCTTAGGTCTGCCGTTTGTGAGGATAACCGCATCATTTCTTACAGGCAGATTTTCTTCAATTTCAAACGGTGCAATGACAAGGTCACAATTTGAAAGCTGTTCACGGTGGTGAGTAACAACGGCACACGCACCTGTTTCTTCGGCAATGGTATTCAGCTCATCATAGAACACATCTTCGTTGTCTGTGATAATACAGACATTGCCCGTATATTTCAACACAAATGAAACAAGGTCGGTGCATTGAGCATCGGGATCATAAATTCCGACCGTCAGCCTTTCGGGAGCGTCAAATTTGCTGAGGGCATAAAGCGCCATATTTGTACAAAGTCTTGCCGAAAAAAACGGCGAGTAAAAACGCTTGTAACCGCTGTCGTTCGGAAAAGTCATTTCTTCGCAACACAAAAGTCTTGTGCGCTGATTGCCGATTGCCCTGTCAATTTTATTGAGATTGACCTTTTGTCTGCGACAGATGTATGTAAGCTGTTTTACGCTTACGCCCCTTGCCCTTTTGATTTCAACGCACACCTTGTCCCCTCTCAGCCTGTTAAAAAATCCCCTTATTTTCCCGCACTTTTCGGGAAACACAACATTCAATGAAGTAATCAAAACAAAAACCTCCGCATATTTACTTATTTAAGTATATGCGAAGGCTTTTAAATTAATTATCAAATTGTGTATGTACAGATTAATATTCTGACATCGGGTTGTATCTTACACCGTTAAGACGGCATTCGTAGTGGAGGTGAGGTCCTGTTGAGTTACCTGTTGAACCAACATAACCGATAACCTGTCCTCTTGAAACGGTCTGACCTGTACTTACTGTAAGACTTGTAAGGTGACCGTAAACTGTCATCTTACCCTCAGCGTGGCTGATCATTACATAGTTACCGTAACCGCCGCCGCAGCCACAGCTGTAGCTCTTGCCCCAGTTGTGTGTACAACTGCTGTTGCTTGCGATAACAGTACCGTCGGCAGCCGCAACAACGGGAGTTCCCATGATGCCTGCGCCGGCAATATCAATTCCGCCGTGGTTATAAGTTTCTCTGTCTTCTCTCCACGGTGATGAAAGATATGTAAAGCCCGGTGTCGGCCATGCAAAGCCCGAACCCGACGGAACAATTACAGATGATGAACCTGAGCTTGATGAACCCGAACTGCTTGAGCCGCTTGATGAACTGCTTGAAGAGCTGCTTGATGAACTGCTTGAGCTTGAACTCTGTGAAGCCTGAGCAGCCCGTTCCGCAGCCGCCTTCTGAGCAGCATAGTACTCGCTGATTTTAGCTTCAATCTCATCACTCTGCAAAGCCGCACTTTCCAAGGAATTCTGCGCCTCGGAATTTGATGCGTAAAGATTTTTAAGAATCTCGTCATTATCGGAAATGAGTTTATTAAACTCGTCCTGATCCGACTTCAATGACGCCTGCTGAGTTTCAAGGTCTTTCTTGTCCGCCTCAAGGGATTCCTTCTTGGTGCTGAGCTCGTCCAGCTTTGTCTGGATTTCGCTGATAAGCTCCTTGTCGCTGTTTGCAAGGCTCTTTACAAGCTCCATCTTATCAATAAGGTCAGAAAAATCCTTTGCACCGAAAATGATTTCAAGGTCGGTTGCATTGCCTGACATATAGAGAATTCTGAGTCTGTTTGCAAGTGCGTCAAACTGATCCTCAACTTCCGAAAGTCCCTTGTCATAAGCGTCCTGCTTTTCCTTAATATCATCGTTAAGGCTTGAAATTTTCTCACGAGTTACTGCAATTTTTTCATCAAGAACCTGAACCTTGCTTACAAGGGCGCTCTTGTATTCTTCCTTTTCTGCGATGTCAGACTTTGTATCATCAAGAATCTTCTGATACTTCTGATTTTCCTGTTCAAGCTGCTGAAGCTGTTGTTCAAGGTCTGAGATGCTGTCCTCAGCAGAAACAGTAGTCGGTATTGCCATTGGAATTGAAATCATGCATACGCAGAGCATTGCACATAAAATTCTTTTTAATTTGTTCATTGTAATCTCCTCCTTTAAGATTTCTGTCGGGATTACCAACCGAGTATTTCGTTACCTTCCATTTTAAGGTATTTTCTGATTGAAATAAAGCTGCCAAAGAAGCCGATAACAATACCTGCAATTGCAAACAAGCCGCCTGTAATCCAGATGACATTGTTAATCGGGATAAAATCAATCGGAACAATCTGATAAACAAGAGCCTGTGCAGTCTCATAGAGGATTGCAATTGCGCCTGTTGAAACAATTGCGGAAATAAGTCCGATTATCATACCTTCAATAAGAAACGGCCATCGTACAAACGAGTTCGTTGCACCAACCGATTTCATAATGCTGATTTCAAATCTTCGTGAATACATTGTCGCACGAATTGTGTTGGCAATGATAAAGATTGAAATGATTGTCAAAGCACACACAACCGCAATACAAATCATATTGACAAGATTGCTGATGTCCGTAAGCTTCTTTGCAAGCTCACGGTGGTTGCTTATGCTGTCAACACCGTCAATTTTTTTAATCTGAGCAACAGTATCGTCATACTTCGACAAGTCCTTCATAACTACAATGAAAGAATCGGGGAGTTTGTTTCTGCCCTGCATCTCGGCAAAAAGATCATCACCGAGAGTAGATTTATACTGCTTTATCGCATCTTCCTTTGAAAGAAAGGTTGCCGACTCAACATTGTCAAGCTTTTCAATTTCTTTTCCTACATAAACAGCCTCAAGCTGTGAATATCCGTCTTTAATGTATACAGAGGTTTCGTTTGACTTGCCGACCGATTCAACAACATTGTCAACATTCATCGAAAAAAGTGCCGCCGCACCTGTGAGAACAAGACAGCTTATAAGTACGCAGACAGAAGCGATACTCATAATACGGTTGTTCCACACATTTTTGAAACCTTCTTTTGCCAAATAACCAAATCCGGTCATATCAAAAATCCTTTCAAAATCCTATTTGCGCAAACGCATTATTCCGGAACAACCACTGCATTATCGGGATAATCCGGTGTGTTTTCTTCTTCACCGCTATCATCACCGTAATCGTCAGTATAGTCATCTTTAACAAACAAATCCTTGGTGTCGCTCTTAATTTTTCCGTGGTCAAGAACAACAACTCGTCTGTCAAACTCACGAACAAGGTCATGTTCATGCGTTACAACAATAACGGTTGTGCCTGTTGCGTTAATTTCATTGAGAAGCTCAATGATTTCGTGTGACATCTCGGGGTCAACATTACCTGTCGGCTCATCGGCAATAATAATCTCGGGGTTATTCACAAGGGCTCTTGCAAGGCTTACACGCTGTTGCTCACCGCCCGAGAGTTCACTCGGTCTGTTTTTCATCTTATCTTTAAGACCGACAAGCTCAAGCACATACGGAACACGCTTTTTAATTACTGCCGAAGGTTTTCCGACAGCACGCATCGCAAACGCAACATTGTCGAAAACATTCATCTTGTCAATAAGTCTGAAATCCTGAAAAACAATGCCCATATGACGGCGCATATAAGGAACCTTGCTCCTTCTCAGCTTTGTAACATCAGTGTCGTTGATAACGATTTTGCCCGATGTCGGAGTCTCCTCATGCATAATGAGTTTAAGAAATGTACTCTTGCCTGCGCCAGATGCACCGACAATAAATACAAACTCACCCTTATCAATACTCAGCGTAATACCGTAGAGAGCATGAGTGCCATTAGGGTATGTTTTAGACACATTTATAAAATCAATCATAAAGTCACCTTTGTTTTGTAGTTATTGTACAAATACTCACAAAAAAGTCAAAACGCCCAAAGCACAGCAAGACACTGTGCTCGGGCACACTTTAACCAAATCAGTATTTTGTAGGACTTGCGTTGAGGTATTTCTTAACCATAAGAGCAACCTTGAACACGATTGCGTCCTCAAACTCACGGAGGTCAAGACCTGTGAGCTTTTTAATTTTTTCAAGTCTGTACACAAGAGTGTTTCTGTGTACAAAGAGCTTTCTTGATGTTTCGGAAACATTGAGGTTGTTTTCAAAGAAACGCTGGATTGTAAAGAGAGTTTCCTGATCAAGGCTCTCAATTGAACCACGCTTGAAAACTTCTTTGAGGAACATTTCACACAATGTTGTGGGAAGCTGATAGATAAGACGGGCAATGCCGAGGTTATCATAGCTTACGATTGTACGGTCTGTGTCAAATACCTTTGCAACCTCAAGAGCTGACTGAGCCTCCTTAAAGCTTCTTGCAAGATCCTTGATGCCTGTAACCGTTGTGCCGATGCCGACAACACAGTGTGTGTAGAACTCGCTCGAAAGTGTGTCTGAAATCGAGCTTGCAAGCTTTTCAAGGTCACGGCTCTCTGTGTCGGGTTTAATTTCCTTAACAAGTGCAATTTCAACCTCGTTAATGTTTATAACAAAGTCCTTTGACTTGTCCGGGAAAAGATTCTGAACTATATCATAAGCGGAAACATCTGTTTTTGAAACAATTTTAATAAGCAGACACACACGGGAAACCTCGCTGTTAAAGTGAAGCTCTCTTGCTTTAAGGTAAATGTCACCCGGAAGAATATTGTCAAGAATAACATTCTTAATAAAGTTTGAACGATCATACTTTTCGTCATAATACTGCTTGATGCTTGCAAAAGAAACCGACAAAAGCTGAGCATACTTCTGAGCATACTCATCGGTACCCTGAACAAATACTGCATAATCATACTTTGCATTGCTGCCGAAAGATCTGTATGTATATCCGTTCACAACAAACGGTGCTGTTGAGCTGAGTGTTTCGGAATTAACGCTCTCGTTTACCTCGCCGATTTTTCCAAGCTCGGAGCAGGCAATAACAACCGAAGTCTCGTCAATTACGCCAATCGTTCTGTCGATTGCGTCTTTCATCTGGTGTACAATACCTTGAAATAATCTGTTTGACATAAATTTTTACCTCGTTTTCTCCGCAGTTATATATTGTGATTGTAAAAGAGTTCAATAAAATACAATCTGTCTCATATACATATTACACAAAAACGAGAAAAAAATCAACCTCTATTTACAATTTTTCTTGAATTTTTTTAGAGAATTTGCATAATCAGCAACAAGTTACAGTTTTGAAAGCAAAATTAAACAATTGTTACAAAGTCTTATTTGTTTTTTAATATATCACAACATTGTGTTGTTTTTGTGACAAAATACGAAAAATATCTATTCATCACGGTTAATCAATTATAAAATTTAAATGCAAATGGGTTTTGAAAGTTATTGCGCTTACGGCAACAATCGTTTTCTTTCTGCAAACGCAAAGACGGCGGAGCATAACGCTCCGCCGTAAAAAACAAATTAAATTATAATCAGTTTGTGATTGTTTTCTCAGTATCCTTATCAAAGATGTGAATCTTGCTGAGGTCGAAAGCAATCTCAATTTCGTCGCCCGGCTTAGCTGTTGAAGTAGGTTCAACACGAGCTGTGATAGGTGTACCGTTGATATTTACATAGAGATAAATTTCAGCGCCCATAAGCTCGGTAACATCAACATTGGCTTTGAGAAGACACTCAGCCTTAGCAATTTCTTCAGGCTCATCGTGAACATGCTCAGGACGGATGCCCAAAACAACTTCCTTGCCAACATAGTTGTCGAGGTCAGCATTGACCTTTGACTCCGGAACAGGAACGTGATACTTGTCAAAATCAAGAGTATACTTGCCGCCGTTCTTAGAGAGAACAGCGTTGATGAAGTTCATCTGAGGTGAACCGATAAATCCGGCAACAAACATATTGCAAGGCATATCATAAAGATGCTGAGGAGTATCAACCTGCTGAATGAAACCGTCTTTCATAACAACAATTCTTGTACCCATTGTCATAGCCTCTGTCTGGTCATGGGTTACATAGATAAATGTTGTGCCGAGGCGCTGATAAATTTTTGAAATCTCTGTTCTCATCTGAGCACGGAGCTTAGCATCAAGGTTTGAAAGCGGTTCGTCAAGAAGGAATACCTTCGGGTTACGAACGATAGCACGACCGAGAGCAACACGCTGTCTCTGACCGCCTGAAAGAGCCTTTGGCTTTCTGTCAAGATACTGCTCGATACCAAGGATTCTTGCAGCCTCTTCAACTCTTCTCTTAATCTCTTCCTTAGAGAACTTACGGAGTTTAAGACCGAATGCCATATTATCATATACAGTCATATGAGGATAAAGAGCATAGTTCTGGAATACCATTGCGATATCTCTGTCCTTAGGAGCAACATCGTTTGCGAGTGTATCGCCGATGTAAAGCTCACCCTTTGAAATATCCTCAAGACCTGCAATCATTCTGAGGGTTGTTGATTTACCGCAACCTGAAGGGCCAACGAGAATGATGAATTCTTTGTCGGCAATTTCAAGATTGAAGTCTGTAACAGCAGTTACACCGCCGTCATAAATCTTGTAAACATGTCTTAATGAAACATTTGCCATTGTGTATAAACCTCCAATTAGTCGATAACGATAAAGTCCTTAGCTTTATTACATACAATAATATACCACTTTTCGCACAATTTGACCATACCGAAATTGACCAAAGATATATGCATTATTTTATTTAAAACCGACACAGGATAAAATTCAGATGCATTTTTTAGTGTATATTGCCGATAAAAACCGACTTTTTATCCAAATCCGTTAACAATTTGCACTCACCTATGTGCAAATTGCTATCAAGATACAAACCGCCTATTGAAATTCGTTGAAGATGCACAACTTTTAATCCACAACACAAAAACATTTTTTTAACCTGATGATATTTGCCCTCACAAATTGTGACAATTCCTGTTTTTTTATCATTTTCGTCACATTCAAGCACGGCACTGCGACACTTCGTACCGTCAGAGAACTCAATTCCGTCAGAAAAAGCCTTGATAGTATCATCTGTAATTTCGCCGTCAAGATTTGCAACATACTTCTTGTCCACATGCTTTTTAGGCGAGGTAATGCTGTGCGCAAAGTCACCGTCATCTGTAATAAGAAGCAGTCCCTCCGTATCACGGTCAAGTCTGCCGACGGGAAAAAGTCCCTTTCGTTTCATATCTTCGGGAATAATATCAATAACAGTCTTAAACTGTCTGTCCTCGGTTGCCGACACAACTCCCGCAGGCTTGTTCATCATTATATATATGTATTTGCTGTAATTCAAAGCCTGTCCGTCCACAACAATTTCATCCTTGCCGGGGTCAACCTTAGTATCAGGCTTTTTACAGATTTTTCCGTTCACAAGAACCGCACCGCTTTTTATGAGCTTTTGAACCTCTTTTCTGCCGTCGGCTCTTTGTGACGAAATAATTTTATCGAGTCTTTCCATCTTAATCAACAAGCGGCAGATTTTTACTGCCGTATTCTCCGTTTGTAATGTGTCCGCCGATTACCCTGTTTTTGTAAACAAGCAAAACGGCATTGTTATCCTTTGGCTTTTCCAGGGGAACTGTAATCTCCGTAACCTCTTTGCCCTTGAATTTTCCGAGGTCGAGTCCGATTTTCTTCTGAAGTTCGTTGTATTCCTCATAATATTTATTAAAATCCGACGGAATTACAACCACCCTTTTCTCAGGCTTTGCGTCGGCGGTTTCAACTCCGAACTGTTCAAGGAATTTTTTCTCCTCACCGTCATTAAGCACAAGAGAATACTCCCCTGTTTTATCACTTACGGCTGTATCGGGCAACCGTGAATTTATTGCAACCGTGACGGCTGTACATATTATTGCCGCTGTTACGGACAGCACCGCCGCCAAAATTACTGTTTTTTTAGCCTTGATTTTAAAATTGAAAACGAACATTTTAAATCCTCCGCACATTTTATTCTCTGATAAAATGTATGCGAAAAATCTTCGGATAATTCCGTTTGTCCGATTTCAAATTATTTACTTTGTAAGAACATCCAGGAGTTCAGCCGTGGTTTTCACAAACACTCTGCCGCCCTCTTTTTTCATGCTTTCAAGGTCGCCGTAGCCGTATTCAACACCGACAAAATCAACACCGCAAAGTCTTGCTCCCTTTGTGTCAAACCAAGTATCACCTATCATGACGATATTCTCTCTGTCATTTTCAAGGCTGCCGCCAAGTCTTTCAACAGCATACGGAATAAGGTCTTTTTTATCTTTTCTGCTGCCGTCAAGTGTTGAACCGCAGATTGCGTCAAACATATCATGCACACCGAGAAGGTCTGTAATTTCTTCGGCAAACTTTTCATACTTTGACGAACACACGGCAAGCTTTGCACCGCTGTTTTTAAGCTCTGCAAGAACCCTGTCAATGCCGTCATAAAGCTTGTTCACAAGCTTGCCCTTGGTGTTGTAGTATTCACGATAAATCTCAACGCCTCTTGCCGATTCTTCCTCATTGAAACGGCAGATATTGCGGAATGTATCGAGCAACGGCGGTCCGATGTACAATGTGTAATCGTCAAGATTCGGCAACGGCTTGCCCATACTTTTAATTGCGTTTTCAAGTGACTCTCTTATGCCCAATGCGCTCTCGCTGATTGTGCCGTCAAGGTCAAACAGATAATATTTGTACTTATTCATCAAACTTGCTGTCCGCCTTCATCTGAAATTTTTCTGATTTTACGCTTACTCTTGTGTGAGTGCCTCTTGCAATTTCACCCTTTTTATCTTCGGCAAAAACTTCAAAATTAAACATTCTGCCGTCAACGCTTTTGAGAACGGCTGTTGCCGTAACCTCAGCACCGAGAGGAGTAGGGCTTGTGTGCTCAATTGAAATCATCGTGCCGACAGTTGTAAGCTCATCGTTGTCAAGAACCTTGTCTGCAAGAGTTGCGGCGGCATTTTCCATAAGAGCCACAACGCACGGAGTTGCAAGCACACAAAGACTGCCGCTGCCCATTGAAACGGCAAGATTTTCTTCTTCCACCTTAATTGTTACAGAATATGTATTTATTTCGCTCATAAAAATTTCCTTTCTTATTGTTTAAAGCAATTTTATGTGATATACTTAACAAAGTGTGCATTACTCGTCTGTGAATTGACAGAGTAAGTATCCATACGATATAATAATACAATATTCAGTGAAAATAGGCAAGCATTGCCCGAATATTATTTGAGGTGAAAATAAATGAAACTCGGAATCGTCGGACTTCCAAATGTCGGCAAAAGTACACTTTTTAACGCAATTACAGACGCAGGTGCTCAGAGTGCAAACTATCCTTTCTGCACAATTGAGCCGAATATCGGCGTTGTTGCAGTTCCGGACAAAAGACTTGATAAACTTGCGGAAATGTATGATCCTGACAAATATACTCCTGCATCAATTGAATTTGTAGATATTGCAGGTCTTGTAAAGGGTGCGTCAAAGGGCGAGGGACTCGGCAACAAGTTCCTTTCAAACATCCGTGAATGTGACGCTATCGTTCATGTTGTCCGTTGCTTTGAAAACGATGACATTATCCATGTTGAAGGCAACATCAACCCTGCCCGTGACATTGAAACAATTAATCTTGAGCTTATTCTCTCCGATGTTGAAATGCTCGAACGCAGAATTGACAAGACAAAGAAAATGCTCAAGGGCGATAAAAAGTATCAGAAAGACATCGACCTTTTTGAAAGAGTTCTTGCCGCACTCAACGAGGGCAAGCCTGCAAGAAGTGTTGAATGTGACGATGACGAAAAGGCAATTCTTTCAGAGGTTGCGCTTCTCACAAACAAGCCTGTTATCTATGCCGCAAATATGAGTGATGAGGATTTCTCAAACGGCATCGACTCAAACGAGGGCTACAAGGCTGTTCAAAAGATCGCCGCTGAGGAACACGCCGGTGTTCTTCCAATCTGTGCTCAGATTGAGGAAGAAATCGTTGAGATGGACAAGGAAGAAAAGGAAATGTTCCTTGCCGATATGGGACTTGAGGAAAGCGGTCTTGACAGACTTATCAAGGAATGCTATGCACTTCTCGGACTTATCTCCTACCTTACAGCCGGCAAACAGGAGGTTCGTGCATGGACAATCAAAAAAGGAACAAAAGCACCTCAGGCAGCGGGCAAAATTCACTCGGATTTTGAGCGTGGATTTATCAGAGCCGAGGTTATCGCATATGACGACCTTATCGCCTGCGGAAGTATGACAGCCGCAAAAGAAAAAGGTCTTGTCCGCAGTGAAGGCAAGGACTATGTTATGAAGGACGGCGATGTCGTTCTTTTCAGATTCAATGTTTAATTAAATCATTACAATTGATGACGGTTACGAATATATTCGCAGCCGTCATTTTTTGATGTCACACATTTCTCCTTTTGCAATAATATGTAGTGTAAACGAAAGGAGGTAAGCGTATGTGTAACTTTGGTAACGGCAACGGTTGCTGCTCATGGATTATTCTTCTTATCATCGTTCTCTGCTGTTGCGGCGGAAACAACGGCGGCTGTGGTTGTGACAACAACAGCTGTGGCTGCGGCTGCTGATAAAGCACGCTGACTAAAGCCCCATTCGGCTTATTGCTGAGGATGTTTTAATATAAAAAGGGCGGCTGCCGCTTTTTGCGATATCCGCCCTTTGCTTTTTATTCTTGAACGGTACATACAAAAACGGTCGGCTTGAACAAACCGACCGTTAATATTTTGCAATTATTAAATTAATTCAGAAATTATTTGCCCTCTTTAACAACATCTCTGACAACCTTTGCAATGTGAGGCTGTGTAAGGCCGAACTTGTCAAGAAGTTCAAGAGCAGGACCGCTGTAACCGAAACGATCGTTCACACCGATCTTTGTAACCTTAACAGGACACTCTGCACTTACAACATCACAAACAGCGTCACCGAGACCGCCGATAACATTGTGTTCCTCAACGGTGATGATTCTGCCAGTTTCCTTTGCAGCCTTAATGATGATATCTCTGTCGATAGGCTTTATTGTGTGAATATTAATAAGACGAGCGTTGATGCCCTCTGCTTCAAGCTCCTTAACAGCCTTTAAAGCCTCGTTTACAACAAGTCCTGTTGCAATAACAGCCACATCGTTGCCCTCATGGAGAGTAATACCCTTGCCGAGCTCAAATGTATAGGTATCGGGATCATTAAAGCTGTCAACAGCAAGTCTGCCGAGACGGATATAAACAGGACCGTTGTACTCAATTGCAGCCTTTGTAGCGGCCATCATTTCGTAGTGATCGGCAGGGTTAAGGACAACCATACCCGGAATTGTACGCATAATACCGATATCTTCAAGGCACTGATGAGTAGCACCGTCTTCACCTGTTGAAATACCTGCGTGGCTGCCGGCAATTTTAACATTAAGATGAGGGTAAGCAACCGAGTTGCGAATCTGCTCAAATGCTCTGCCTGTTGCAAACATTGCAAATGATGCGGCAACCGGAATTTTGCCTGCCGCTGCCATACCTGCCGCAACGCCTACCATATTGCCCTCGGCAATACCGCAGTCAAAAAATCTTTCGGGAAACTCTTTTTTAAAAATTCCTGTCTTTGTAGCAGCTGCGAGGTCTGCATCAAAAACAATAATGTCCTTATTTGTCTTTGCAAGCTCACAAAGAGCCATGCCAAAGCTTTCTCTTGTAGCCTTTTTAATTACCTGTGCCATCAGCAGTTGCCCTCCAATCTGTCAATTTCAGCCTGAAGCTCGGCAGTAGCCTGTTCATACTGTTCCTTGTTGGGAGCAGTGCCGTGCCAGCCAACCTGATTTTCCATAAATGAAACGCCCTTGCCCTTGATTGTCTTGGCAAGAATTGCGGTAGGCTTGCCCTTTACTGTCTTAGCCTTTTCGAGAGCCGATTCAATCTGATTGAAGTCGTGACCGTCAATTTTGATTACTTCAAAGCCAAAGCTTTCAAACTTTTTATCAAGAGGCTCAATGCCTGCAACCTCTTCAACAGTACCGTCAATCTGAAGTCCGTTCTGGTCAACAATTACAACGAGATTGTCAAGCTTGTTGTGAGCGGCAAACATTGCAGCCTCCCAAACCTGACCTTCTTCAACTTCACCGTCACCGAGAACTGTATATGTGCGATAGCTCTTGTTATCAAGCTTAGCCGCAAGTGCCATACCGCAGGCAGCCGAAATGCCCTGACCGAGTGAGCCTGTACTCATATCAATACCGGGAGTACCCTTCATATCGGGATGTCCCTGAAGCATAGCGCCTACATGACGGAGCTTTGTAAGCTCGTCCCATTCAAAAAAGCCCTTGAGTGCAAGTGTTGCATAAAGAGCCGGACAGCAGTGACCTTTTGAAAGAACAAAACGATCTCTGTCCTGCATATCGGGATTTTTAGGATCAACATTCATTTCCTTAAAGTAGAGATATGTGAAAATATCTGCTGCCGAAAGCGATCCGCCGGGATGACCTGATTTGGCGTGGTAAGTGCCGAGAATTGCGCCCATTCTTGACCTTGCGGCAAGAATTTGGAGCTGCTTGATTTCTGAACTGTCCATTTAATAAACCATTCCTTTCAGAATTTTGCGTAATACATGACCGTGTTATACACACCTATTTTAATTATACACAATCCAACGCAAATTTCAACAATTTTTTCGGATTTTCCAAAAATCGGATAAATTCCTTAAATTCGCCCTTGAAGAAATAATTTTTTATGATATAATAAGCAAAGTAAAATACGATTAAATCTAAACTTTTGTAAAAGCATATTTATAAAAACCGTTTGGAGGGAACAGCAATGCTGCTTGCAGCCGATGTCGGAAACACCAATGTCAAGCTCGGCATTTTTGACGGAGATAATTTAAAATTCAAACTCCGTTTTTCAACCGATGAAAACAAAACAAGCGACGAGCTTGCCGTTGAACTTTTCACATTTTTGCAGATTTACAACATCGATGCAAAAAACATTGACGGCGCTATTATAAGCTCTGTTGTTCCGAAATTTACATATAATCTCAGAAGTGCGATTATGACCGTTACAGGCAAAAAAAGTCTGCTCATCGGTCCGGGACTCAAGACAGGTCTTGACATCAAGATTGAGCATCCCGAAACCTTGGGCGCAGATATCGTTGCCGGCTGTGTGGGAGCGTGTGAAAAATACGGCGGTCCTCTCATTATGATTTTTATGGGAACTGCAACCGCAATTGTCTATGTTGACGCAAGCAACGCGTATCACGGCGGTGCAATTGCCCCCGGTATGGGAATTTCGCTTGACGCACTCACAAATCACGGCGCATTGCTTTCATCGGTTGATATGAAAGCTCCAAAGAAGGTAATTTCATCAAACACATCCGACTGCATTCGTTCGGGAATTATGTTCGGAACAGCCTGTATGCTTGACGGAATGGTTGATATGTTTAACGAGGAATGCAAGACAGAATGCAAGGTTATTGCAACAGGCGGTCTTGCTCCGCTTGCAATCAAAAACTGCCGTCACGATATTATCTTTGATGAGAATATTATTCTTGACGGACTCAAAATTATTTACGAGAGAAATAAAAAATAAAGACAATTTAATATACAACTTGTTTTTGAATTATTAATTTGATGCAACGGGGTTCTCCCCTTGTAAATATTATTTGCGTTTCACCTGCGGAAAATGAGCAGGGAAACAGCAGGAGGAATTTTTTATGAATAAGACAGGAAACTTTTCAAAGGTGCAAAGAATGGTTATTCTTGCAGTGCTTATCGCATTAACGCTTGTAATGGCGCTCACACCGCTCGGATATCTGAAGATCGGTGCGCTTTCCATTTCATTCCTTTGCATTCCGATTGCAATCGGTGCAACCGTTCTCGGTCCTACAGCAGGATTGATTCTCGGCACACTCTTTGGTATCACAAGCTTTGTACAATGCTTTGGTATGGACGCATTCGGCACGGCAATGCTTTCAATCAACTGGTTTTACACCTTTATAATTTGTGTTGTTGCACGAGCTCTTATGGGTTGGTTCACAGGACTTATCGCAAAAGGTCTGGGCAAGGTATTTGAAGGTAAAACTGTAGGCAAGTTCAATCTTAACGACCTTATCGCTACTATACTCTGCCCTGTTATGAACACAGCCTTCTTCCTTGGCTTTATGGCAATCCTTTTCGGCAGTATCGAAGTTATGGGACTTAATGTAATCACAGCCGTGGTTATCCCTGCTCTTTCAATCAACTGCATTCTTGAAATCATTGCTTGCTTTGTTGTCGGTTCGGCAGTAAGTATTGCAGTCAAGAAAATTGTTGCGGCAAACAAAAGTAAATAATTAACATTCAAAAACGGGCGATTTTGTTTAGAATCGTCCGTAATTTTTTTACATTATATTTTAAAATCGGTGATGTTATGCAAAAGAAAATTATTGAACTTTTAACAAAAACAGACGGCTATGTTTCGGGCAGTGAAATTTCCGAACAGCTTGGTGTGTCAAGACAGGCAGTGTGGAAAGCGATTAACAATCTCAAGGAACAGGGCTACAAGATTGACTCTGTAACCAACCGTGGATACCGCCTTGTTGCCTATCCGCCACACCTCAACGAGCCTGCAATCGAAAAATACCTGAAAACCTCCGTAATCGGTAAAAACCTCATCGTCCTTGACGAGGTGGGTTCAACAAACGATTACCTCAAAAAGCTGGGTGCAGACGGTTGCGAAAACGGCACGGTTGCCGTTGCCAGAGAACAAACTCAGGGCAAGGGCAGACTCGGCAGAGTTTGGAAAGCAAAAAAGGATGACAGCATCACCTTTTCGTTTTTGTTAAGACCAAAGATTGCCCCGTCAGAGGTATCGTCAATCACCCCTCTTGCAGGTCTTGCAGTCTGCAAGGCAATCAGAGAATTCACGGGACTTGACTGCCGTATAAAATGGCCGAACGACATCATCATCGGAAAGAAAAAGCTTGTCGGTATTTTAACCGAAATGAGTGCCGAATTTGATGCCGTAGAATATGTAATTACAGGCATCGGAATCAATGCCGATACTCAGGATTTTCCCGATGACATAAAGGAAAAGGCAACTTCAATTTATCTTGCAACAGGCGGTCATTTTGACAAGAACAAATTCTTTGCCTGTGTGCTTAACCACATTGAAGAGGAATTCATCAAAAACGATTTAAAGCTTTCCCCTGTCGCATTAAAGGAATACACAAGCCTTTGCGCAACAGTCGGCAGAGATATAACATTCACCAAAGACGGAAAGTCCATTACCGCAAAAGCTGTGGGAGTAAACCCTGACGGCGAGCTTATTGCAGAGCTTCCCGACAAAACCACCAAACTTATCAATTCAGGCGAAGTCACCGTACAAGGCATTTACTAACGGCGTGTCGCCGTCCCCCGTTCGTGCAGACAGTTTTACAAATGCAAAACTATAAATGCCCGAGCGTAACATTGCCGATTACGGTAAATCATCTATTGTCTGCGTGTCGCCGTCCCAAAAAATATACTAAAAAGCAGAGAACATCAACATAGATATTCTCTGCTTTTGTTATTTATTTAATTTCTCAATTCTTGATTTTGCATAAGCAAATTTAATTGAAGATTCCAATATGTATTTGGCTAAATCAGGTGATTTGGATTTAGTAATTCTGCGAATTATTTTTTTATAAGCTTTGTCGAACTCAGCTTCCGAATAGTTCATAATCAAACACCCGACATTACAGAATCTGAAACGTGTTTAATTATTGAATCAAATTCCTTTATATTTTTTAGTAATAACTCATATCGTTCAATACTGTCGCAGAGTAAAATTTTAGTGTTATAATCACACAAATCGTCATAAATATTTTTTATGCAATCCAAAGCCGATTCCGAATCAAGATAATCTTCATACTTTGCCATAACAGAATTTGCGTATTCATACAAAACTTCACATTTAGCCGTTACAAGATAATCTACTTTTTTCATAAATAACTCCTTTCACTCTACTTTAAATAATAACCTGTTTACATTATTATATGTTAAAAACAGCAGAAATGCAAGTTTAACAGTCACCGATAACCGATATAATTTGACACCGCACAAACAACAAGGACATCCGAAAAACGGATGTCCTTAGTTTTTATATAAAATATTCGGTTATAAATTACTTGAAGTATTTTACGCCGCTTTCAAAAATCTGCTGGTCTTTTGCGAACGGAACATTTTTGTAAAGGTTTTCGCCCTTTCTCTCGCTGTGTCCCATTTTACCGAGAACTCTGCCGTCAGGTGATGTGATACCCTCGATTGCGCAAACAGAACCGTTGAGGTTGAACTCAATGTCGCTGCTTGGGTTGCCTGCAAGGTCAACATACTGTGTTGCAATCTGACCGTTCTTTGCAAGTTCTTTTACAGTTTCAACATCAGCCATAAATCTGCCCTCACCGTGTGACACGGGAACAGCAAACACATCGCCTGCGTTGACATTTGCAAACCACGGTGACTTAACGGAAGTAACTCTTGTATAAGCCATATGTGAAATATGTCTGCCGATTGTGTTGAATGTGAGCGTCGGATCATTTGCTTTAAGCTCTCTGATTTCGCCGTAAGGAACGAGTCCGAGCTTGATAAGAGCCTGGAATCCGTTACAGATACCGAGCATAAGACCGTCACGATTCTTGAGAAGGTTGTTAACCTGCTCTGCAATTCTCGGGTTGCGGAATGTTGTTGCAATGAACTTACCTGAACCGTCAGGCTCGTCACCGCCTGAGAAACCGCCCGGAAGCATAATCATCTGTGACTTTGCAATGAGCTTTTCCATTTCGTCAATTGTTTCCTCGATATCGTTTGAAGAAAGGTTCTTGACGATGAGCATTTCAACATTTGCACCTGCTTTTTCAAATGCTCTTGCCGTATCAACCTCGCAGTTTGTACCCGGGAATACAGGGATAAATACAGTAGGCTTTGCAGTCTTGATTGCAGGTGAAGATGTATTTCTCTCGCTGTAAAGCGGAACATCAACTTCGAGTTCAGGCACTTCAGCCTTTGTTGGGAATACCTTTTCAAGCGGAGCAGTCCACTTTTCGAGGAGTGCGGAAAGTTCGATTTCCTTGCCGTTTACAGTAATCTTTGCATCGTTTGTAACAGTACCGAGGTCATAGTGAAGAACATCGTTTGAAAGCTCTGCACCGTCTGCAAGTTCGATAACAAGCGAACCTGAAAGCGGAGCGAAAAGCTCGTCATTTGTGAGCTCGTTTGCAAACTTAAAGCCAAAGCCGTTACCGAAGCAAGCCTTACATACGCTTGCGGCAGTACCACCCTCTTTAACAACCGATGCAGAAAGCACCTTGCCGTCCTCGCAGAGAGCATAAACAGCGTTGTACATTTCGATAAGCTTATCCCATACAGGCATAAGTGTTTCTTTATTTTCGGGAACGGGAACAAAGATAACCTTTGAACCTGCGTTCTTGAATTCTGTTGAAATTGTCTTTGATGCCTTTGTCATTGCAACAGCGAAACTTACGAGTGTAGGCGGAACATCAATATCCTCAAATGTACCCGACATACTGTCCTTACCGCCGATTGACGGAAGTCCGAGCTTGAGCTGAGCCTGCATAGCACCGAGGAGTGCTGCGGCAGGTTTACCCCAACGGGAAGGAACATCTTTAAGTCTTTCAAAATATTCCTGGAATGTAAGTCTTGCTGTCATCGGGTTTGCGCCGATTGCAAGTAGCTTTGAAAGCGACTCAACAACTGCATAAGCCGAGCCGTGGAACGGACTCCAGCGTGAAACACCGGGGATATAGCCGTAACTCATTGCTGTTGCATCGTCTGTTTCGCCCTTCTCAAGCGGAATCTTTGCAGCCATCGCCTCCTGAGGAGTGAGCTGATTCTTACCGCCGAACGGCATAATTACCGTAGCCGCACCGATTGATGCGTCAAATCTTTCTGCAAGACCGATCTGTGAGCAAACTTCAAGTCTTGACATATTTTCAAGGAATGCCTCGTCAGCAGGCATATCTTTAAGCTTTGCGGGAGCAACCTTACGGTAGCAGCCTTCCCACTTCGGAGCCTCGATATAAGCCTTGGCAACCTGAGTAACACCGTTTGTGTTGAGGAACTCACGGCTGAGGTCAACGATTGTGTCGCCTCTCCAGTTCATTGTAAGACGAGGACTTTCGGTTACGACCGCAACGGCTGTAGCCTCAAGGTTTTCTTTTGATGCAAGTGAAATAAACTTGTCAACATCTTTTTTATCGAGAACAACAGCCATTCTTTCCTGACTTTCGGATATAGCAAGCTCCGTACCGTCAAGGCCGTCATATTTCTTTGTTACCTTGTCGAGGTCAACCGTAAGACCGTCGGCAAGTTCACCGATAGCAACGCAAACACCGCCTGCACCGAAGTCGTTACATCTCTTGATGAGCTTTGCAGTTTCGGGGTTGCGGAACAAACGCTGAATTTTTCTTTCTGTCGGAGGATTACCCTTCTGAACCTCTGCACCGCAGGTTTCGATTGAGTTTTCATCGTGAGCCTTTGAAGAACCTGTTGCACCGCCGCAGCCGTCACGGCCTGTTCTTCCGCCGAGAAGTACGATTACATCATCGGGGAGAGGAGTTTCACGGATAACATTTTCCTTTGGAGATGCACCGATAACAGCACCGATTTCCATTCTCTTTGCAACATAGCCCTGATCGTAAAGCTCGGTTACCTGACCTGTTGCAAGACCGATCTGGTTACCGTATGAGCTGTAGCCCTGAGCGGCACCTGTTGTAATTTTGCGTGAAGGGAGCTTGCCGTGCATTGTATCCTTGAAAGGAATTGTCGGATCGCCCGATCCTGTAACACGCATAGCCTGATATACATATGAACGGCCTGAAAGCGGATCACGGATTGCACCGCCAAGACAGGTTGCGGCACCGCCGAAAGGCTCGATTTCTGTCGGGTGGTTGTGAGTTTCGTTCTTGAACTGAACGAGCCACTGTTCTGTTTTTCCATCTATAGTAACGGGAACCTGAATTGAGCAGGCATTGATTTCTTCACTTTCGTCAAGGTCGGGAATGAGTCCCTTTTTCTTGAGTGACTTCATACCGATGAGAGCCATATCCATAAGTGAAACGATTCTCTTTGTATCCTTGCCGTAAACCTCGTCACGGGTTGCATAATACTCGCTGAGTGCGTCCTCGATAACCTTGCCGAGAGCAGACTTTTCAATCTCAATCTCTTCAAGTCTTGTAAGGAATGTTGTGTGACGGCAATGGTCCGACCAGTATGTGTCAATTACACGAAGTTCTGTAACCGACGGATCACGATGCTCTGTATCTCTGAAGTAATCACGGCAGAACTTGAGGTCTGCAAGTGTCATTGCAAAGCCCATTGAATCGTAATACTTCTGCATCTCATCGTCATTCCAGCCGTTGAAGCCCTCTACCCTCTTAACATTTTCGGGAACGGGAATTTCCATATCAAGAGTCTTTGGCTTTTCAAGAGATGCAAGACGGCTTTCAACAGGGTTGATGAGGTACTCCTCAACCTTTACAAGCTCTTCATCTGTAATATTGCCCTTGAGAGCAATTACTCTTGCTGTGAGAACCTTGCAACGCTCACCCTGAGTAAGAAGCTGAACGCACTGCTCGGCAGAGTCACCGCGCTGATCGTACTGACCGGGGAGATACTCCATTGCGAACACCTTCCAGCCGTCCTCAACGGGGAGAGTTTCTTCATAGATTACATCGGCGTTAGGCTCTGACAAAACAATGGTTTTCGCCTTGTCATATTCTTCCTTAGTAAGTCCCTCAAGATCGTAACGCACAATGTAACGAAGATCTTCGACAGACTTCATACCGAGGTTGTGGCGGATGTCCCAAAGCGTCTGCTTTGCAAGAACATTGAAGCCATCCTTTTTTTCAACAAAAATTCTGATTACTTCTGACATAATTCATTCACCTGCTTAATTTAAGATATAAAACAAAATAAATCCCGTCTGATAACCTGTATCACATCACATAATACCACATTCGACTATTTTTTTATTTCATTTAAGGCATTAAAAGGTATTCTGTAAAAGTAAAATTAAATGCACACAGAAAAAGCGGTCAGACAAAGCAAAATGCCGTCTGACCGCACAATATAATCATATTTAATCGCCTTTGAGAAAATCTTTGTAAAATTCCTCAAAACTGCCGTTTTTGTAGTCTGAATAATCCTTATTATCTCTATTCACAATTGTGTCGGTAATAAGGTATGTATCAAAGCCGAGTTTTGCGCTGCACAAATCCTCGTCAACATCGTTGCCGATCATAATGCTGTCTTCGGGCTTGATATCCTGCTTTTTGCAGATTTCTTCAAAATATTTCAGATTCGGCTTGCAGCAACCAAAGTTTTCGTATGTTGTAACAAGTTCAAAATCGTCGGGAGAAACTCCCGCCCATTCAAGTCTGCGTTTTGTTGCAACAAACGGAAAAATCGGATTTGTTGCGGCAATAAGTCTGCCGCCGTTTTTCTTTATGAAATCAATGCTTTTCTTTGCATAAGGAGTAAAGCTTGTAGCATCTTTCGGAACGATAAACTCGTTTTCGTAATAATCGGTAAAAAGGTCATCAAACTTTTCAAGGTCGGCACCGCTGACTTTGCCCGCTGTTTCCCAGAAAACTTCACGGTTTGTACGGCTGTTATCGTTCTTTGTCATAGCGTCAGTACCTGCCCACATCGCCTTTATAAGGGCGTCGGGTTCGATTTTTATAACAGGAGTGCAACGCTTGCAGAGCGATGAAAAATATAGCTTTACGAATTTTTCCATATCCATGGGAAGCAAAGTTCCGTCCAAATCAAAAAGATAATTTTTATACATTAACATACCGTTCCTTTCAATTTATGCACAAATATTATACAAAATTTCGATTTGGATTGCAAGGAAAAAATTTTCGGTATATACTATAGTCAGTAAAAAACGAGGTGATAAGATGAAAATAGTTTTGACAGACGCACAGACTGTTCTTGACGATATTGTAAATGCCGATGTGCTTAATCGGTTCGGCGAGGTTGAGTCGTTCGGTCTTTTGAAATATGAAGAAGTTGCGGAGAAAATTGCAGATGCAGATATCGTTGTGTGCAACAAAACTCTGCTTGATTCGCACACAATGCGACTTGCAAAAAATCTGAAATATATAGGACTTTTTGCAACAGGCTACAACAACATTGACCTTGACTACTGCACCAAAAACGGCATAACCGTCTGCAACGCAGGTTCATATTCAACAAATGCGGTTGCACAGCACACATTTGCACTCATTCTTGAACATTTCAATCACACTGCGGAATATAATCGGTTTGTTCAGGACGGCAAGTGGAAAAGAAGCAAAACTTTTTCACCGTTTGTATATCCGCTGAATGAACTTGCAGGCAAAACACTCGGCATTGTCGGACTCGGAAACATCGGAAAGGCTGTTGCAAAAATTGCAAGCGCTTTTGATATGAATGTAATCGCATCGAGCAGAACTCCGAAGAATATTGACGGAATCAAAGATGTTTCATTTGACGAACTTCTTGAAACAAGCGACATTGTAAGCGTTCATTGTCCGCTAAATCCACAGTCGGAAAATATGTTTGACAAAAATGCCTTTGCCAAAATGAAACAGGGTGCATTGTTCGTAAACACGGCAAGAGGCGGTGTTATGGTTGAAGAAGATTTGCTTGAGGCACTCGAAAGCGGTCACCTCGGCGGTGCGGCAATCGACACACTCAAGGTTGAGCCTATGGTTGAGGACTGCATTCTTATGGGGGCAAAAAATTGCATCATCACCCCCCACATTGCATGGGCGCCCGTTGAAACCAGAGAACGCCTTATGGGCATAGTTTCGGACAACATCAAAAATTTTCTGAACGGAACTCCGACAAATAAAGTAAATTAACGGCGAGTAAGTAATGACACAAATTATATATTAAGATATATTTTATAAATGTCACAATGTAATTGACCTACTGTACATCAAACAGAAACAACCGCCCACCTTTCGGTGAGCGGTTGTTTTGTGTAGTGTAGTATTAGGAAATTGGGATTAGATTACAATTACTGCTGTCTTTCGCAATAACTTGAAAGGCCTGTGTTAGGATCTGTGTATTTGAGCATATCATTGTCAGCGTCATATGTGTAGTTAAACTGCTGTTCGCCTACTGTCATAACGAGATCTGTACCCTCAAATGTGTAATTGCCCGAAACAGTCACACCGCTCATTTCGCCTGAGAATGTACCGTCATCTGCAAATGTGTATGTACATTTCAAAGTTTCGGGGTCAACACCGTTTGCTGTTGCGTAGTCATCAATTGAAACGGCTGTACCGTCCGTACCTTCAAGTGCTGTTACAGTCCAAGTACCTACAACGCTTGCCGATGAATCGCCGTCCTTTGAATCAGCGGCGCTGTCATCTGCGCTGTTTGCATTGTCGTCAGCAGTCTGTGTTGCCGAACTTTCGTTTTTGCTTGACGAGTCACCGTCATTACCGCAACCTACAAGACCTACTGTACCTACCATACAAATTGCAAGCAATAAAGCTAACTTCTTGATTTTTTTCATAGTTGATTACCTCTTTCCGATATTTTTTACTTTCCGATTTTGATTTACGGAAACACCGCAATTTTCGTGTTTCGCTTTTATCACCTCAATGATAGCCAATTTAATGCAACATTTCAACAAATTGGCACAAACATCAATCTTTTGGCAAAAACATATGACAATCGGATATAATATTTTTCAAATTTATGGTATAATCTAAGTGCAGTTAATCATTGCTCCGAATTAAATTATTTCAAAGGAGGCGATATCTTGAAAATTGCAGTTATTGATGACGAAAAGCCTCAGGCAGACATTCTCTACTCAATCTGCAACGCATATTTTGGCGGACACAAGCAAAATGTGCAGATTGATTGTTTTCCTGACGGAATAGCTTTTTTCAATTCATTCAAGGAAAACACCTACAAAATAGCCTTTGTAGATATTTTTATGGAGAAGATGAACGGCATTGCCGTGGCTGAAAAGCTTCGTGAAAAAGACCGTGATATTCTTATTGTATTTGTCACAACAAGCCCCGATTTTATGATGCAGGCATTTTCCGTTCACGCTTTTCATTACATAACAAAGCCCTACAAAGCTGAGCAGATTTACAAGGTACTTGATGATGCCTCGTCATATGTATCGGATAATTCAAAATACATTGAAGTTATGTGTGACCGCCGAAACACGCTGATTTCGCTTAAGGAAATTGTTTCTGTTGAATCCGACGCACATTATATCAACATAGGTGTTGTTTCGGGACTTAGATATCGCACACGAATGACCATTGCAGAGTTTCTCAAGCTTGCAGACAACGACACCCGTTTCATACCCGTAAACAGGGGAATCGTGCTGAATGCCGATTACATAAAGGACATTGAAGACTCTGTATGTGTTACAGGCAACGGTGAAAGATTCCCGATTAAAATTCGTGAAAAGACTCGGATTGAACAGAGTATCCGTGAATATATGTTCAAAAAAATCAGGGAAAACCAGCGGAGGTGAACATGGACGCATTCATAAAATTTCTTCAGGCATTTTTCAGCTTTGTCATAATAATACCGTTAAGTTTATTCTGCCTTTTACCGTTAAAAAATCAATTAAAATACCCGATTTCAAAGATAGTAACGCTCTTTTTGTGTTCATTTATCATACTCGGTTCTCTCTCGTCAATTGTGATGACGGCTTTTGACATTCAGAATTTAAACTTTGTTCTCTTCCCCCGACCTTGTAATATTTTTCTTCCTTATTAAAAGCGTTACAAAGGCCGGAACAGCACGCTGTTTGTTTGTTTTTATAAGTGTGTGCTGTTTGATTTCATTCTTTTCGCTGTATTCATATTTTATCAACTCATTTTTTCAGGAAGAAATCTCACGAGGAGTTAACACCTCATATAGCCTGATTCAAATGGGGCTTTCGGTTGCGGCAATGGGAGCGCTTGTTCCGCTTACAAAATACTATGCATGGATGATTGACAACATAAATATCGGCAAGGTGTGGTATTTGTTTTCAATTTTGCCCATTGCACTTATGGTGTCAAACATCTATATCATACCGATTTCCTACGCAAATATTCGTGTTGGAAAGGTTTATGCAAAAGGATTCATCATTACAATATTTGAGCTTGCATTGTATCTTATAGTATTCATATTATTCTACATTTTCAGCAAGACTACTATTGAAAAAACAAAGCTTACAGAACGAAACAACATTCTTGAAATTCAGAAAAGTTACACAGAATCGTTGCAGTCGTACATAAAATACACCTCAAAAACAAGGCATGATTTCAAACATTCAGTTCATGTTATGAGCCGACTTGCAGATGAAGGAAATCTTTCGGCGCTGAAAGACTACATTGCCCAGTATGAAAATTCGCTGACTGTAACAGCACCTGTGCGAATCTGCAAAAGTGACGCACTCAATGCTTTATTCAATCACTACCGTCAACAGGCGATTGAGAACAATGTTGACATTAACTGGCGGATTGATTTGCCCGACAAATCGAGAATTCTTGATGTTGACCTCTGCAGTATTTTCGGCAACATACTTGAAAACGCAATTGACGGTTGCTGTACCATAGAAGAAGGCAAAAGATATTTTAACCTGACTTCCGAAATAAAAGGTGACTGTTTGTACATTGTTTCAACAAACAACTACGGCAAGCCTTTGGAAATGGACGGCGAAACTTATTCGTCCACAAAGCATCAGGGCAAGGGCATCGGACTTCACTCCATGAAGAGCATAACCGAAGTCTATGACGGAATTTTTGATGCAGGCAACAATAATGGTGAATTTTTCGTTGACATAATGCTTAAATATTAAACTTATTAAACTCAAAAAGGGTATGCATCCTCGCATACCCCTCTTTGTTATAAAAGTTCCAAACAAAAAACACGCTCTGCGTTTTGCAGAGCGTGTTTTGGTTCTGTTTTGTTGTTATCAGTTGTTACCGACAACAAGTTTCTGGATTTCTGTGGCATCCACGATATTGATTTCACCGTCATGGTTGTAATCCGCAAGTTCTCTCTGAACATCAGAAAGTGTTGAAATTGAAACAATGTACTTGCTGATTTCAGTTGCGTCAAGAACATCGACATGACCGTCAAGGTTTACATCGCCGATCATATACGGAGTATCATTGTTATTGTCATTGCTCGGCTGTGTAGTTACAGGAGCTGTTGTTGCCTGTACCGTAGTAGGCTGTACTGTTGCAGCAGGAACAGTTGTTGCAGGCTGTGTAGCCTTGGCTGTTGTCGGCTGAACAGTTGCCTTTGCAGTAGTCGGCTGAACCGTGGCTTTGGCTGTGGTAGGCTGTACAGTAGGCTTTGCTGTTGTTGGCTGTACCGTTGATGAAGAAACAAAAGCACAGAAATCAAGAGCAACCCAACCTGTCTTGCCGTTGTACGAGGTGTAACCCCATGTGTAACCGCCGGCTGTTGAAACCTTTGTTACATTAAGAGTAACATTGCCCGGAACAGATGTTACATATGAATAGCTTGTACCCGCACCGCTTCTCATGTTGAGATAATCGTCAACATCTGTTTTATATGTACCTGTTGTGTAAGTTACCTTTTTGGTTGTAGCCTGAGTAGTGCTTGTACTGCCGCTGAAATTGCCAAGGTAAATGTAGCCCTGAAAATTCCACCAGCTGTTACCGCCGGCATTCTTGTCGGATGTGCTTGCATAGGAAAGGTAGAAGTTCTTACCGCTCCATGCAGAGTTAGAAAATGTAATCTGACCGTTTTCAACCTTTTCTACAACAGCAACATGACCGCCGCCACCGTTATATGACCAGCAGGCAATTGCGCCGACCTTTGGATCCTTACCGTACTTGTAGTAGCCGTTAGACTTGTTGTAATCGTACCACTGCTCGGCATTGTTCCATGAAAGCTTTGGCTCAGAACCGAGAATCTCATAAGCTCTGCCGTAGGCATATGCTGTACAGTTAGGCATGCCGTAATTGTACTTATAAAAAACATTTAAATTACTGTAATAATATTTGTTACTTGAACTCGGGGCAGACAGTCTCGGTGAGAACGATGCCGCACTCGCAATCATCGACATTGAGAAAACCGACACAAACAGCATTACAGCCGTGAGAACTGCCGCAGAAACCTTTTTGCTAAAAACACTTTTTAAAACATTTCGCAAAGAAACACTCCTTTTTTTGAATTCAAAGTGATTGTTACCTATTTGTAACCACTTTATGTACATTCTATCACAAATTGCTCCAAATTCAAAGAGTAGAAATGCTGAAAATAGCCTTTATAATCTATTTTTTTAAGCCATTGTACACAATAATTTTCATTTTATGCATACTTTGCACAAAATTTAACTAGCATTCTTTAATAGATAGTGTTTATTGTACAAGGATGAGATCTGAGTTTTAAGGTGTAAAGGATTAGATAAACTTAATCATCAGAAACGCTTACGGCGTTAGACTGTTTATATGTTTCATTTATCGTTTTTCTTTACTGTATTGATCGATGAAATCAGCATTCTCCTGATTGTGCCGCACTGATTTTGCAATGGCTTATATACGGTTTCGGATATATATCCTGTTTCAAAAAGAAGTTCCAGCCAATATTCAGTTTCAAAGCACTCTTTTTGTGCTATTTCCAACTTGGAGATAAAATCCTTTTTACCCTGCGCATATTGTGCTTCGTGAATATTTGCACCTATACTTGTTCCCGAACGCAAAAGTTGATTAGTTAAAACCGATTCTCTTGCATTTGCTTTGATATCACGACACATATATACAATCTGTTTTGCAAATTCTTTTGATTTATTCCGTAAAATACTTTCAGACACAATCATCACCCAAAATACAATATATCACAAAGCCGAATGTCTGTAAAGTTATCGGTGATATGCCTCGTTTAACTCGGCGTGATATAAATGTGTTATCGCTCGCTTTCGCTCTCGGTGATATTATATTCGCTTTAAAACTGCCGCAGGCAATATCACTCGGTATGACCGAATATCACTGCACGGCAATATCACTCGTCGACAGGCGAATATAACTGAAAAACGCACTTGTTTACACAAGTGCGTTTTTCTTGGCGCGCCGGAAGAGACTCGAACTCCCGACCTTCTGATTCGTAGTCAGACACTCTATCCAGCTGAGCTACCGGCGCATATGCGGCCTTTTATCAGCCGCAAGTAGTATGATATCACAACTCGGTGCAAAAATCAAGTGTTTTTTGTATTTTTTCCGAAATTAATCTTTTGTATCAAAAAAAGTGAAAAATGCTCTGTATGCCATATAAACATCTGTCTTGGAAACAATTTCAAACGGAGCATGCATTGAAAGCACGGGAACGCCGAGATCAACAACATCGACATTCATATTGGCAACATACTTTGCGATTGTTCCGCCGCCGCCGCCGTCAACCTTGCCGAGTTCACCGACCTGCCAGAGAATATCGTTATTCTCAAGCATAGCTCTGATTTTTCCCATATATTCGGCAGACGCATCTGATGTGTCATACTTTCCGCCGTGACCTGTGTATTTTGAAATAATTACACCATTGTTAATGTATGAGCAGTTGTTAGCCTCATATGCAGACGCAAAAGTCGGATCAAATGCGGCATTTACATCGGCAGAAAGACAGGTGCTTTTTGAAAGAACACGGTAGCCGTCAACACCGTCCTGTTTTGCAAGGTCATAGATGAAGAAACGGAGGAAGTCACTCTGCATACCTGTGTTGCCGTCACTGCCTGTTTCTTCTTTGTCTGTAAGATATGTGATACAAGTCTGCTCGGGCATTTCAACATCAAGAGCCGCCATAACAGCCGGATAAGCACAAACCTTATCATCATGGCCGTAACCGCCGATCATGCTTCTGTCAAAACCGATATCTCTTGACTTGAAAGACGGGATAAGGCAGAGCTCAGCCGAAAGGAAGTCGCCCTCGCAAATGCCATACTTTTCATTGAGAATAGCCATTACATTAAGCTTTACAAGGTCCTTCTCCTCGCTGTCTGCATCATACGGACGAGAGCCAAGGATAACATTGAGGTTTTCACCCTCAATTGCCTTTGCCATTGGCTTTGACGCCTGCTCCCTTGCAAGGTGCGGAAGAAGGTCTGTAATGCAGAAACAGCTTTCGTTCTCATCATCGCCCCAGCAGATGTCAACTCTTGTACCGTCAAGCTTTACAACCGAACCGTGAAGTGAAAGCGGAATTGTTGTCCACTGATATTTTTTAAGACCGCCGTAGTAATGAGTCTTAAAGAAAGCAAGATTGTTTGCCTCAAAAAGAGGATTCGGTTTGAGGTCAACTCTCGGGGAATCAATATGAGCAATTGCAAGCCTTGCACCGTTCTTAACACCGTTTTTACCGATTACGGCAAGAGCAACAGCCTTGTCACGGTTTACATAATAAAGCCTGTCGCCGGCCTTATATTCTTTGTCCTGCTCATACTCTGCAAAACCTGCTTTTTTGGCAAGCTCAACAGTATAGCGAACAGCCTCACGCTCAACGGGTGAGTTATCAAGAAACTTTTTGTAACCATCGCAAAAGCTGTCTGCCTTTTTAATTTCTTCCTCCGAAAGAGCCTTAACGCCCTTCGGTTCGGTCATCATAATTTTTTCCTTTAATAAAGTTGTCTTTGACTTTTCTTCAGCCATAATAACCGTCCTTTCTGTGCCGTAAAACACGGCAAAACCATTTTATTTTGAAATCCGCCGCCAAAGGCATCGGAACATCTCTGTACTTAATTAGATTGTGAATAATAAAGTTTTATATACATTTCCTTGGCACTTTCAACCTTGTCAACATAATTCTCTGTTTCGGGATACGGAATGGAATCAAGATTTTTTCCGTCCGAACTGTAATTAGTATCGTTGAGCCAGTCGCTTACAACAAAGCCGGCATTATATGCGGCAATTGCCGAGCGTTCCGTGCCGTAATAATCGTAAAAATATTTTAAAAGATAACTTCCGTAATCAATACAGATTTCGGGGTCAAACAGGTCATCCTCGGTGTACTGTCCCGCACAACCTCTTTGCTCCTGCAGCCACTCAAAGGACGAGGGCATCATCTGCATAACACCCTTTGCTCCGACGCCCGATTCGGCTTTCGGGTCAAAGCCGCTTTCCGTGTGGATTACGGCATATATCAACGCAGGATCAAGTTCATAATCCTTGGCGGCTTTTTCAACATATGTGCTGTAGGTGCGTGGATAATTCATCTCATCAAGCTTTTTCTTTGTGTCCTCGTAAAAGACCGAAACAAACACAAATACTGCCGCCGCAAGAATTGCAAGCACAATTATCCATGCCAAAATCGCCTTTCCTGCACTTTTTTTCTTTTTATATCGCCTTGATTGGGGCATCCTATCACCTCATCAGGTTGTTAATAGCCACTGCCGCCTTTTGTGTGGCAAGCTCGACTTGCTCTATAGAAAAATTGTTTTCAATGACAATGTCGCTGTGACTTCTGAAAAATTCCTCGTCAAGCTGTGCAGACATTCTTAGCTCTGCACGGGAAATGTCAATGTTATCCCTTTTGCAGATTCGCTCAAGCCTTATTTCTTTTTTAGCGGTAACGCTTACAATAAGGTCGCAAAACACATCGGCACCGCTTTCAAAAAGCTGAGGAGCGTCATAAATCACAACGCTTTTGCCGTCTGTCTGAGCCTGTTTCGCCATCTGCATAAATTCATATGTAACAAACGGATGAACAATTGAATTGAGCAAATGTGTGTTTTCTTTGCTTGAAAATGCCCTTTTGGCAAGCAACGGTCTGTCAATGTTGCCGTCAGAAAGGATAATATCCTGACCGAAAACACCCGAAACAGCCTTTAAGCATACGGAATCGGGAGTGTAAAGATTTTTTACAATCTCGTCAGCATTTATAACGCACATTCCGTTTTTGGCAAAATATGCCGAAACCGTGCTTTTTCCCGCACCGCTCTGTCCCGTAAGACCGACAATTTTAATTCTTTTCAAGGTCAATCACCTCAAAGCCTGCCGCTCTTATAAGCCGGTTGTAAACAGCCATTCCGACGCCATTCGTTTTTGGCAGTCTTGAATAGACAATCTTAATACTGTCGTCCTCATCAATTCTGCGAAGCTCGTCAAAAAGCGTGTGAGCCTGTCTTGTATAATCGTTTCGTTTTCCGAGAGAGAAAACGGGAGTTTTCAAAAGCGGAATATCCTCGTCGCAACAGAGTGCCGCAACCCCTTCAGCCGCCTTTTTGTTTACATAATCAATATATTGCTCATCGTTGCAATTAAGAAGTATTACTCTCGCCCTTGGCGCATAGTGCTTGTACTTCATACCGGGGCTTGCAACCTTTACATTGTCTGCAAGTTTGTGCAAAACCGCATCATCAACTTCGACCTTGCCGAGAACGCTTTCAAGCATTTCAACAGTAATTCCGCCCGGGCGAAGTACCCTCGGAACATCTCCCGCAAGAGTAATTACCGTGCTTTCAAGACCTACCTCACTTGCACCGCCGTCAAGAACAGCGTCGATTTTGCCGTCCATATCGTTCATAACATGCTGTGCGGTTGTCGGACTGGGGGAGCCCGAAATATTTGCCGAAGGTGCGGCAAGAACCGTACCCGATTCACGGATAATCGCCTGTGCGGTTTTGTGGCTTGGAAAACGGATTGCAACCGTGTCAAGTCCTGCCGAAACTTCATTCGGAATAACATCCGACTTCTTCATAATCATTGTGAGCGGTCCCGGCCAGAACGCATCGGCAAGTTTTTTTGCCGTGTCGGGGATTTTCGTCACAAGGTTAAGTCTTTCAATATCGGAAAAATCGCAGATGTGGACAATCAGCGGATTATCCCCGGGTCTGCCCTTTGCTTTAAAAATCTTCTTTACGGCCTCGGGGTTGAGTGCGTCAGCCGCAAGTCCGTAAACTGTTTCGGTCGGGATTCCTACAACACCGCCGTTTTTAAGCAACTCTGCGGCGGTTTTTATATCTTCCTCTGTATTTTTTAACAACAATGTTTTCACAATTATCACCGGATTATTTTTCCATACTTTCTTTGAGCTTTTCGGCTCTGTCAGCGGCAACAAGTGCGTCAATCACTTCGTCAAGGCTGCCGTTGAGAATTTCTTCAAGCTTGTAGAGAGTAAGACCGATTCTGTGGTCGGTTACTCTGCCCTGCGGATAGTTATATGTGCGGATTCGCTCACTGCGGTCGCCCGTACCTACCTGCATTTTTCTGTTTTCGGCAATTTCACTCGCCTGTTTGTCCTGTTTTTCCTTGAGAAGTCGGCTTTTAAGAACTTTAAGAGCCTTGTCCTTGTTTTTGTACTGACTTCTCTCGTCCTGACACTCAACTACCATACCTGTGGGCAAGTGAGTGATTCGGATTGCGGAACTTGTTTTGTTGATATGCTGACCGCCTGCACCGCTTGAACGGAAGGTGTCAATTTTGAGGTCATTCGGATCAATTTCAAGCTCAACATCTTCTGCCTCAGGCAAAACCGCAACGGTTGTTGTCGATGTGTGAACTCTGCCCTGACTTTCGGTTTCGGGTACTCGCTGAACACGGTGAACACCGCTTTCGTACTTAAAGCGTGAGTATGCACCCTCGCCCTCAATCATAAAGGAAATTTCCTTGTAACCGCCGATTTCGGTTTCATTGGCATTGATAATCTCGATTTTAAAGCCCTTTTTTTCGGCATACATCGAGTACATTCTGAACAGAACCGCACTGAACAGAGCCGATTCCTCACCGCCTGCACCGCCACGGATTTCAACGATAACATTTCGTTCATCGTTCGGATCCTTCGGCAAAAGCAGAATTTTCAAATCTTCCGCAAGATTTTTGATATTATCCTTAGCCTCGTCAAGCTCGATCTGAGCAAGCTCTTTAAGCTCTTTGTCGCTTGTTTCCTCAAGAATTTCAAGGCTGTCTTTTTCGGTTTGAACAGCCTCTTTGTATTTACGGTAGGTCAAAACGATTTCCTCAATCGACTTGATTTCCTTCATAATTTTCTGATATTCCTCGGGATTGCCCGCTACTGACGGCTGGTAGAGCCTTTCGGAAAGCTCGGAGTACCTTTTGTCAAATATTTCGATTTTTTCAAACATATATATCTTACTCCGTCAAAATTTTTTTAATATTTTTTTCAATCTTTGCACGGGGCGCCATAACCTCTCTGCCGCATTTTTCGCATTTTATCTTAAAATCCATTCCCACACGCAGAATTTCAAAGGTTTTGCAACCGCATGGGTGCTGTTTTTTCATCTCAACTCTGTCGCCAACGCTGATATCCACAAAAATCACCCTCCTGCAAATTTTTTACATTTTTCACATTTTGAATTTCTATGATTATTTACATCACTTTAGAGATGCAAATAATCTGCACTTAGATTATACAACAGAGATTTAAAAATATCAACCAATGCCGATAATTCCGAGAAGTCCCGTATATTCAAGCGAAAGGGCAACGGGAATTGAAATCAGCAGAGAAAATGCACTCTGTTTTACATCCTTGAACAAAATTCCGATGCTTGCAAGCCAAAGTATAAATTCGGGGAAGTACAGAATTCTGAAATCGGCAAAGTTGAGATTAAATGCAAAGCAACAGAATATTGCTATGAGTACGGAAGAAATTCCGATTGCAAGCGCACCCCGCCCCCTTGCATACCAAATCAGAAATGCCAAAAACGGCGATACAACAGCAAGAATCAGCCACCTCATAAGGTACGGAATATCGGGATAAAAGCCTGCAAAAACACTTGTCCACACATAGTACCCTATTAACATTCCCACAAAAAACGCAAAAACATTAATTCCTGCTTTTAAGGGTGATTTGCTGAATACGGCAAGGCACACGGCAATAAAAATCCACGGTGCCGTTCTGCCCAAAAAGTTTGACAAATCAAGCCAATCGAGAAAGCTCGGCAGTCTGTTCAAATCAAGAAACTTTGCGACAATTCCCATGCCACCGCCAAAAAGCAAAGCAAAGAATGTTGTCATAATTTGTTTTGGTACGGACATTTTGCCCGATACCTTTCGGGTTTTATTCAAAATTTTTAACATAAAATCCTCGTTTCATCTACATCAAAAGGACTTCTCAAAAAAGAAGTCCTCTTTAATCTTAATTATTCCGCACTGTTTTGCTCACCGAAAACCTTTAAAATTTCGTCCTTGTGAGCCATAATCGCATCGTAGCCCTCCTGAATGGTTTCGTCAACGCTGTCCATTGAGAAAAGCTGTGTGTTTTCGTTCTTGATATCAATTGCGAGGTCAGCCATTTTCTTTGACTCTCTTGTGCCGTCAATTGAATAAACATCAAGCGCACGCCAAATAACCTTAATAAGACCGCCAAGGCCTGCGTCGGGATTGTAGGTCATAATATCAAAGCCGATTGCAAGAACCTTGCCGACGCCCATATCACGCAGAATTTTTACGGGCAAATTGTCCTTTGAACCGCCGTCAATAAAGTTGTACTTGTCATAAGGACAGGTTGTGTAAATTGCAGGGAACGACATACTTGCACGAACAGCAGTTTCAAGCGGAGCGCCTGTTATGTAGTGAATATGCTCGTTTTCAAGATTTTCTTCCTCGGTTGTAAAAATACATTCATCGGTTGTAAGGGTGTCAACCGTACAGATTGAAAGGTTAATCGGAAGATTTTCAAAGCCTGTTATACCTTTTTCATTCATAATGTCACGGATAACATCTTCAATCAGTTCACCCGACTTGATGCCGTCTTTCTGAATCTTTTTATTTAGAATAAGCTGTGCAAGAGATTTGAAAATAAGGCCGTTGTCGATTTCGGCAAGAGTTTTCCAATGCTTTTTTGCAACTCTTTTCATTTCATCGGAATCACAGCCCATTGCAACGATTGCCGCCATTGCCGCACCCGAGCTTGTACCCGAAACATACTGTGGATGGATTCCGAGTTCATAAAGAGCCTGAACAGCACCGATGTGAGCAATACCTTGAAGTCCGCCGCCCGAAAATGCTACACCGATAGAATTTTTGCGATCGATTTTATCCGAATTCATTTTAAACACCTCTGTTAATAAAAACGATAAACATTGCAATACGACTCGGTTTCAACAAAATAGTCGTACCAGTTGTAGAAATCTTCAAAGCTGTAATCAGCCTGAATAAGCTCATAATTCTTAAATTTTGTGTTTTCCGTTATGTATTTAAGCACATCATCTTTGTCTGCAAGGCGGGAAACATAAACCGTTACCTCGTCAAGTGACGCAAGCTTTTTGTCCGTTTTGAGTTTTTCCATGCTGTCGGTTTCCTGCTTATTTGTGTCGCCGTTAAACATAAATGCCTCGGCAAGTGAAGAAACCTTTCCGTTGGTGATAACTCCTCGTTTTTCGGCAAATTCTTCAAGCTCATCACCGAGAGTCGGAGAGAACTTTGAACTCTGAACAATCATTGTGCTGTCGTAGTTCATAAACTTGTCAATACACTTGTTCCATTCAAGCATTGCAGTTCCGACAAAAATGCAGTTGTCTGTCTTTGGCTCATAGAGATTTGTTTTGCCGTATGTGTAATAGGGCTTAACCGTAACAAACGCTGTGACTGACGCAAGCAAAATGCATACAGGCACGGCAAGGCGTATCTTCTGATTTTTGAAAAGTGTGAAAATTCTGATGAACGAGAATGCAAAAAGCATCGCAATCAGCGGAAGTGACGCCATAACATAGCGGTCGCTGTTAAACGGTGAAACAAGTGAAATGCCGATGAAATAGCAAACTGCCGGAACTACGGCAAACATCGCCTTTTTAGGAATTTTTACCTTTTTCACAAAACGGAAATAAATTCCGAATCCGACAACTGCGGCTGTACAAAGTCCGAGCAGCCAAACCTGATTGATGAACATATCCTTTGCAAGAATCTGAACATAGGTGCAAAGCTTGTAGAAAACATAGGTCACAACCGTAATCATATCAAGCGCCGACATATCAAGCGAACTGAGTCCACGGTTGCCGCCGAGTACATTCGAGATTATGTACGGATAAATGCAGAGTGCAAGTCCTGCCCCCACAACAGCCGCAATAATGTACTTAATAAGGTCTTTACCGCACTTTTCCTTGATTTTGAACACAAGGAAAACAAGTCCCGTAAGTCCTGCAAAGAGGATGAAATAATACTGGGTAAGCACACCGCAAAGCACTGTAACTGCAAGCAGAATGCAGTCCTTTATGCCGACGGTGTTCTTTTTCTCATAGAGCTTTATGCTCATATAAACAAACGCAAGCACCCAGAAGGTAAGCGTTGCGTACATTCTGAGATAAATTGTCGTGGTAATACACGCAATACTCAGAGCATATGCCCCCACACCGATCAAGGCGTAAAGATTGTTGCCCGTGATTTTCCGTCCGATTTTATAAAGCATAATCAAAATGCCTGCCATGGCAAGCACATTTATTGAATAGGCAAGCCATTTTGAGAACACGCCCGGAAAGAACGAACAGACCGTGTGAACAAGTGCGTAATAGAGAGGCGGATGCGACGCATCTATAATCTGATTTTCATATACCTGAGCATAGTCGAATCTGTCATCGGGCGACACGGCAAGATACTCGTTGAAATCCTCGGGACTGTTCCAACCTCCGTCAACATTAAGCTGTTTTGAGGAATTTGCAAGGTTATAGGTCAGAAGCTCGTCCTCATGAAAGCCCTGTTTTGAAAACATATAAACCGTGCTTATGACAAGGCTCACCGCAATAATAACCGCAAGAATTATTCTTGCCTTTTTGTTGTCGATTTTCATATAAAATTCTCCGTAATAATCAAAATTAAAATCAGCCGACAATTTTGTGCCATTCAAACGGCAATTTTCGGCATTTCGCATTTAAATGATTATACCACAAATACGGTCACAATAACAATAGACTTTACAAAAATTTTGTATGTAATGCGTTTTCGGGCAAACAAAAATGCCGACAGAAAAATCCGTCGGCACAAATGATTTGTAATATTTTGATTATTTTTTAGCTGTTGTTTTCTTTTCGGCAGGCTTTTCAGCTTTTACGGTTTTGCTTTCAGCCTTTACGGCAGTTTCGGTTTTCTCGACTTTTTCAGCCTTAACTGCTTTTTCTGCTTTTTCAGCTTTTTTCTCAACCTCAGCAGGAGCAGGAGTTTCCTCCTTAACTGCTTTTACTGCCTTTTTAACGGGCTTTTCGGGAGCGGGTTCGGCTTTCTTTTCAACCTTTTCAGCGGTTGCTTCTGTCTTTGCAGACTTTGCTTCAACCTTTACTTTTTCTGCCTTATCTTCCTTTTTTATGGCAGCCTTTGCCGATTTCTTTGCCTTTTCGGCTTTAAGCTTTGCAAGAGCGGCGTCCTTCTTTGCCGTAGTCTTTTTCTTTACGGGAAGAGCCAGCTTCTTTTTAAGCTTGAAATACATAACAGCAAGCGGCGGAACTGTGATTTCCATTGAATAGTTGAGCTCATGGTCTTTCTTCTTTTTAGCCTTGAGCTCGCCCTCGTTTCTGATTCCGCAACCGCCGAATTCTTCGGCCTCGGAGTTGAACACTTCTTCGTAAATGCCGTATTCGGGCACACCAACAACATAGTTATCGTGCTGAACAGGCTGGAAGTTACATACGCAGATGATTTCACTGCCGTCATAAGCAATTCTGCGGAACGAAATGATGCTGTTCTTGTAGTCATCAAGTGCAATCCACTGGAAACCGTCCCAATCATAGTCGTTCTCATGCATGGCAGGAACATCACGATAGAACTTGTTTACCTCAGCAAAGAAAAGGTTCAGCTGACGGTGCTTTTCAAATGAAAGAAGGTTCCATTCAAGCTCCTCGTTCGCATTCCACTCGTCAAACTGACCGATTTCACTGCCCATGAACATAAGCTTCTTACCCGGGTGAGCCATCATATACGCTACGAAACCTCTCACACCGCTGAACTTCATATCATAGTCGCCGGGCATTTTATTGATGAGAGAACCCTTGCCGTAAACAACTTCATCATGAGAAATCGGGAGCATGAAGTTCTCGGAAAAAGCATAAACCATGCTGAATGTAAGGGTGTCGTGGTGATAATTTCTCCACAACGGATCAAGTGAGATGTACGAAAGCATGTCGTTCATCCAACCCATATTCCACTTGTAGTCAAAGCCGAGTCCCATATCCTTAATCGGATAGCGTGTAACATTCGGCCATGCCGTACTTTCTTCGGCAATCATCATAGCCTCGGGGTGGAACATATGTACAACCGTGTTGAGCTTCTGCAGGAAATCAACGGCAACAAGGTTTTCTCTTCCGCCGTATGCGTTTGCAATCCACTCGCCGTCTTTTCTGTTGTAGTCAAGATAAAGCATTGATGCAACGGCGTCAACACGGATACCGTCAACATGATACTTGTCAAGCCAGAACATTGCAGATGAAAGGAGGAAGCTTGTTACCTCATATCTGCCGTAATTGAAAATATATGTACCCCATTCCTTGTGTTCACCGATACGGGGATCTTCATATTCATAACAGCCTGTACCGTCAAATCTGCCAAGACCGTGTGCGTCCTTCGGGAAGTGGGCAGGAACCCAGTCAAGGATAACGCCGATGCCCTCTTCATGACATCTGTCCACAAAATACATAAGGTCTTTCGGCTCACCGTAACGGGATGTTGCGGCAAAGTAGCCTGTAACCTGATATCCCCAGCTGCCGTCAAACGGATATTCTGTAAGAGGCATAAACTCAATGTGAGTGTAGCCCATATTCTTAACATAAGGAATAAGCTCATCAGCAAGCTTGCGATAGCTGAAAACATTGCCGTCCTCATACTTACGCCAAGAACCTGCGTTTACCTCGTAAACATTGATAGGCATATTCTTGTGCGGATGCTCTTTTTTGTAATCATACCACTTTTCATCATGCCACTCGTAGCCGTTAATCTCGTAAACACGGGATGCGTTGTCGGGACGAGTCTGGCAATGAAAAGCATAAGGATCGGTTTTGAGCCTTCTCTCATGCCACGGGGTTTCGACACAATATTTATAGCAGGCAAACTCGGGAATTCCCTCAATAAACAACTCCCAGACGCCGCCGTCCGAGATTTTGTACATAAAGTTTGCGTCATTGTTCCAGTCGTTAAAATCACCGACCACCGAAACGGACAATGCGTTCGGTGCCCATACTCTGAAAACAACGCCCTGACGGCCGTCCCAGTTCACAAAGTGTGAGCCTAAAAATTCATAAGCACGAACAGATTCGCCCTGTAAAAACTGATCAAGCGGCGCTCTTTCGTCATTGATTTTAAAAGCCATAGTAACCCTCTTTTCTGCGATTGTAGGCAGTTCTTCAATAATACAAGTATAGTATAATATATTTTCACCAAATATACAAGTGGTAAAAACGATTTTTATGTAAATAATTTTGTCGGTTTGCCTGAAATATTGTCAGTTGCTGTGAAAATCGTTCCAAAAAATAGTCATGGAATGCGTGTTTCATCCGTAATTTTTATTTTTGACACACTTATCCCATACTGTTATAATATACAATAACGAAAGCATAAACAAGCGACAATTACGCTACTTTCGTTGGAAAACCGACTAATTTTAAAATCAGGTGATTATCTTTGGACATAAGAGTTATGAAAAGCAAGAAAAGTATTTTTGACGCATTTGTAAATCTGCGTTCAAAAAAAGAACTGCGCAAAATTACCGTTAAGGAGCTTTGTGAAAAAGCACTCATCAATAAATCTACCTTCTACACATATTATGAGGATATGTTCGACCTTTCGGACAAAATTGAAAGCGAGATAGTTGACGGCATTGTAAGTACCATAAGCAATCCGCAGATGATGATTGACGAGCCCGTAAAATTTTATCGCAATCTTCTGGGTGCAATGACCGAAAACAAGGCACTGACAAACACGGTTTTTTCCGGTTCACAACATCCCAATCTTATAGTAAAGCTTTCAAAATCATTGAAAAATATGATTTTCGAGAACTGCCCGGAATATATAAACGATAAGAAATTCTGCACACTTCTTGACTACGCAATCTACGGCGGATACTATGCCTTTGTTGAAAATCAAGAGAACACAAACGATTATTCGGATGAACTTATTGAATCGGTTTCAGTGATTTCCGAGCATATGACAAAACTCATAAAAGCAAGCATTCCAACCCTTAAGAGCAATAATACATAAAAAGACTTTTTGCATATTTTTCAAGCTGTATTATTCGTTAATTTGTGCAAAGTGCGATTTTTGTCGAACTTCAAAATATTTATTTAAAATCGCTGTCGATTGTGATAGAATATATTCGGTTTTATAAGAGAGAAAGGAGAGTCGGTCAGACTGCCGTTTAGGAGGCGTTTGAAGTCTGTCCGAAAAAGAAGTTATGGAAATTAACACACTTGATATTCTGAAAAATCTTGCCATAATCCTTGTTGCGGCAAAGCTTCTCGGTATTGTTGCCAGAAAGCTCGGCGCACCGCAGGTTGTGGGTGAGATTATTGCAGGCCTTATCGTAGGACCTTGTATGCTTAATTTTGTTTCGTATGACGGGTTCATCTCAGGTATGGCTGAAATCGGCGTTATATTGCTGATGTTCTCGGCAGGTCTGGGAACGGATCTTAAAGAGCTTATCAAAACAGGACCTGTTGCCTTGCTTGTTGCGTTTGCCGGTGTAATCGTTTCGGTTGCAGGCGGTGCGGCTGTTTACCTTGTATTCGGCTTTGGTGACGGTGACCTTGCGATGCTTGAGGCTGTATTTATGGGAACAATCCTTGCGGCAACCTCGGTTAGTATTACTGTTCAGGCTCTTAAAGAAATGGGACACCTGAAAGGAAGAGTTGCAACAACAATTCTTTCAGCCGCAATTATAGACGATGTTATCGGCATTGTACTTCTCACCGTTGTAATCGGTTTCAAAAGCCCCGATGTTCAGCCTGCGTCCGTTTGCATCAACATTGTACTTTTCTTTGTTCTTGCATTTATACTCGGCTTTGCACTTTATTTTCTCTTCAAGTGGCTCGACAAGCTCTGGCCGCACTCAAGAAGAATCCCGATTTTCGGTCTTGTTCTCTGCTTTGCGTGTGCATATTGTGCGGAAGAATTTTTCGGAATTGCAGACATCACAGGCGCATATGTTGCAGGTATTATCCTCTGTAACATCAAGGATTCACAGTACATCGAAAGAAAGATGGATGTCAGCTCGTACATGATTTTCGGACCTGTATTCTTTGCAAGTATCGGACTTCAGACAAGCTTTAACGATTTCAACCTTTCAATGCTCTGGTTCTCAATTGCACTCGTTGCAGTTGCACTTTTGACAAAGGTTATCGGCTGCGGCGGTACGGCAAAGCTTTGTAAATTCAATATGCCCGACTCGCTCAAAATCGGCGTAGGTATGATGAACCGTGGTGAGGTTGGTCTTATCGTTGCCAAGAAGGGACTTGACACAGGTCTTATGGCACCGCAGTTTTTTGCTCCTATTATTATTCTCATCATCGTTTCATCGCTTGCAACACCTATTCTTCTCAAGGTAGTTTACAAGAAATGGCCGGGTAAAGAAAATGAGGAGGCAGACAACCGTTCGGAAAAGCTTGCCGAAAACGAAAAGTATCTTACTCAGGAAGTTGTCGGTGCAACCTACAACATCACAGAAGATAATTTCAAAGATAAAAGCAAAGACGAATAATTTAATACAATAACCTAAAAGGACAAATGACCATCATCAAGTCATTTGTCCTTATTTTTATATCTGTAAATTGTCAATCGTTATCGTAAAAATCTTCTGCACAGGGCAAAAATGCCTTGTCAAATTCACTTTTCGCCAAAAGCCACAGCTTGATGTACATTGCAATCGGTGATGCAGGAGGCAGAGCTTTTATATTAAGCCCGTCAAATTTCAGCTTACTTTCGTAATAAAAGCCCTTGCACGCACCCGTCAAAAATACGGGAATATTCATTTCTTTTGCTTTTTGACAAAAGTCGTTCAAAGCCTTGCCGTCTGTATTCAGCGTACCCGAATGGAATCCCTCAAGTAAAACGGCTTTTACATTTTCCGTTATTTCAGGATACTGCATACCGACCGTTGCGGAAATTTTCAGCACATTGCTGTTATCCGAAAGTCGGACGCTTTCATCAAAAGCAAACTCGCTTTTTAATGCCTTATAACGGGTATTCTTCACAAAAAGTCCGTTCTGAATTTTTCCGTAGCTTTCGTCAAAAATGCTGTGCAGTTCGTCGCTGTATGCCGAATGTGCAAGCAGTCTTGACGCTCTGTGAATTGTCACGGGCAAATCTGCGTTTTTATACGAAACAAAAACACCGTTTCCGCTGCCCGATTTTATAAAGTCAATCGCACCGACAAAATTTTCAAAGCCGTTTGAACGGCTGTCATCAAGCGGATAATTTGCCGAAACAAGCACAATCGGCACATTTAAGCCGTCAAAAATATAAGCAAGAAATGCAGAGGTGTATTGCAAAGTGTCCGTTCCGTGAGTTACAACAATGCCGTCATAGCTGTTCAAATCATAGCTTTGCAGACAGTCGGCAAGCATGTTCATGTGACTGCCCTCAAGATTTTCGCTGAGGACGGTATAAGGCTCAGCCGTGTCAAAATCAACATCGCCGTACCTGTCAAGATACATCTGCGTGAGCATATATTTCTGCTCATTGTCGGGTGAAAGCACCTCGCCCTTACGCACACAGCCGATTGTACCACCCGTAAAAACAACAAGAATTTTCATATACTCACCTCTTTCATATTCTGCCCTTAAACAATTATAAATAAACTATTTATTTTCCTTGCCCGTGATTTTTTCGATTGTGATTTCATAAACGCCTGTCATACTGCCCGATTTCTCTATGCACCTTTTTCCGCTTTCGATAAATTCGGGAGCATATTTTTCAACAATCAGTTCAAGCCCTCTGTTCTTGTTTTTAACCGATTTTGCAATCGTACCGAACACAACCGCACTTTCGTATTTTGAAGTCAGTTTTGCACCGTCAATTCTGTTGTTTTGAACCGTGCAGAACGAAACCTTGTTGCTGTATTCAACATTTTTCAGTTTCAAACCCGAATTCGGAGCGCAATGGAAATAAATTTTGTTGCCCTCAACGGCAAAATTTACAGGCACACCGTAGGGATAGCCGTCCTCGCCGATTGTTGACAAAATGCCGTATTCACCGTTTTTAAGGATTTCATAGGCTCTTTCTTCGGTAGTTTCCCTGTCTTTTCTACGCATCTTTTCGTTCATTATTCAACTCCGATATCGTTCATAACCATGCCCGTAATCATCTTCGGATAGAAATATGTTGACTTCTGCGGCATCTTTTCACCGGCGGCGGCAACATCTCGGATTTCGGTTACTCTTGTCGGATTAAGCACAAACGAGCATTGGAACTTGCCGTTGTCAACGCCCTCAACAGCCTCTGAGAAAAATTTGGTGTATGTAAGGTTAATCTGATTTGCCATATTTTCCTTATCAATGCCGAAAATTCTTTCAAGCACAAGTGAATGGAGGACGGTAACATCAAGCTGTCTTGACGGTTCGCTCAATTCGGGAAGAAGCTTGTCCATAATGTCAAGACTTTTCAGCACAAGCCTGTACCATTTTCCGTTTCCGACATAGAATCCGAATGCCTTTTTGCCCTCGTCATAGAGCTTTGCAAGCTCGCTTTCCATATTGTCCGTGCCGTTCATTTCAGTTACATCAAAATATTCCCTGCAACCATCAAGAACTTTTTCAACATTAAAGTCCGGCAAATCACGCACAAGGCGGTGTGTCGGGAATACAACAAGTCCCGGATGCTCCATGTCAACAAGGTAAATCATCTGATAATCACAAGGATCGCCAACCTTTGAAAGACCGTTTTCACGGCAGTAGTTTCGATAGTTTAGAGCGGTTTCATAGCGATGGTGACCGTCTGCAATATAGAGCTTTCTGTCGGCAAAATCTGCACAAAGCTTTGCGATTACATTTTCATCCGTAACAATCCAAAGTCTGTGAGTAACACCCTCACCGTCGGTAAATTCAAGCTTTGGTGTGTCCTTAGATTCATTATCAATTGTTGCAAGAGTTGTATGCTCGCTGTCCATATAAAGGGCATAAATCTGACTGAAATTGCAGTTTGTTGCCTTCATAAGATTAAGTCTGTCCTCTTTAGCCTTTGAAAGAGTGAACTCGTGCGGAAGAATGATTCCCTTTTCAAACTCTTCAAGATGAACACGGGCGATGATACCCTTGATGCTCTTGCGTTCGCCGTAAGCCGTAAATTCTTCCTCATAAACATAGATTGCAGGCTTGTCCTCGCTCACAAGAACGCCCCTGTTCCGCCACATATCAAGGATTTCTCTTGCTGTCTGATACGGGTTTTCGCCCTCTTTCGGAAGCTCAAGCCGAATGATATTATACTCGTTTTCACTGATATAACCGAGTCTTTGTTCCTCACTTATGATGTCATAAGGCGGACAGCAAAGCTGAGAAATTTCACCTGCTTTTTCCGTGTTGTAACGCATTCCTCTGAACGCTTTTATTTCTGCCATATTAAAAACCTCCAAATTATTTTTCGGTCAAGTGTATCTTCACCGTCTGTATAAGGCAATTATAACACAAGCAGTTGATTTGAACAAGTGAAAAGTAAGTTTATTTAAATTTACTGTGCAAAACCACAATGAATATTACGGCATAAAAATCATTGACAATCAAAGGAAAGTTTGATATAATATTTTTTGCGTAAGCTGATTACGATATTTGACATTGCATAAACATCTTGTCAAATGAAAACAGAATACGCGCCAATAGCTCAGTTGGTTAGAGCTACCGGCTCATAACCGGTCGGTCCGGGGTTCGAGTCCCTGTTGGCGCACCAAAGAAGAAAGTACCCAAACGGGTACTTTCTTTTTATTTTACCGTTATGCGTGAACAGGGACTCGAAGGCGAGCGTTAAGAAAACAGTCCGGCGGACTGTTTTTAGCGAGAGCGTTGATGAATTTTTAGCTTTGAACAAGCCGCAACAAGCGAGGTAGAATAACTTAGATAGATAAAACACCTGTTGGCGCACCAAAAAAGAAAGTACTCAAACGGGTACTTTCTTTTTTTGTTTTTACTCTATCTTTTTCCAACAATACTTTTTCATAAAATCTGCAATTACGGTTATATCTTCACCCTCATAGTATTTTACAAGCAGTCTTTTAAATTCAGGCACTTCCTTTTCAGGAATCACCAAAAATCCGCCACCGTGTGAAATAAGATAGTGATTTGCAAAAATTACAGAGGCACGCTTGTTACCGTCAAGAAATATTTGTGTTTTCATACAATAAAGGCACAACTTAATTGCCGTATTGATAACTTCATCACTTTCTTCTATAATTTCACGGATTTTTTCTTTTACATCCAACTCATTAGGCAACGGTGGAACATATGAAGAACCTCCGATAGTAACCGGAACTCCTCTAATTCTTCCGCCTTCCGCAAAAAATCCTTCATTAACAACTCTTGCTATATGGCTGAGCATATAGTAATCGGAACGACTTGCTATTACATCACGATCCAAAATAAATTCCCATGCGTGTTTTAAATTCAAAATTTTCTGAACATCTGTTGCAGTCACACCAGAAATTTTACCGTTATCTATGATTTCTTCAGTTTGTGGGAATGATGTAGCAACACCCTCAAGAACAGCCTGATCATATACATTCATTTTCATATTTGCACGGGCAAACGCAATATTGTTTATAACATCAGAAGAAAGTTCATCTTCTGAATATCCCGCATTTGCAAGTTGTTTATCTATACTGCGAAGTTCTTTCCTGATTTCACGGGCTTCTCTGGCATTGCGGAGGAGCAAATTATATAATTCTTCCGTATATGCACCTACATAAGTTGATGTCTGTTTTCCTGCAACACGCTTTCTCACATAAAGATATTTTTCATTACCTCGTTCCTTAATTTCGGGAGTTCCGTCATACGGCATTAAATTTAACCTTGCATTAAGGTCAGCACGGCTTCTTAGTAACTCTTGTATTTCATTGTATTTTGCGGCCATTATAATTCTCCTTTGGGGTACATTCTCTTGTAAAAGTATAATACAATTCTCCCCAACAGTCAATGCACCTTGGGGAACATTTTTGCATTTTAAAGCCTAATTCGTTCCCCAATAATAAATTTCAAACATATTATATCCTACTCAAGTTCTTTTATGAAATCCATTAACACCAACAAATTCCAAAACAACCCTTATCTCACAAGCGGATAAGGGTTGTTTTTATTCATTAATTTTACTCTTTTTGAATTCGAGATACTTTATATAGTCAAGCACATCGCCACATTCCTCTTTTGTAAATGACTGCGGAAGAGAAAAAGAGCGAATGTTGCGGTTAAACGAGAGCGGTTCGTCAATCAGACCGATGAGATAGTCAACCGACACATCAAAAAGTTTTGCAATGATTATTTTTGAATTATCATCTGGATCACTGCGGTTACATTCGTATGATGATATCGTATAGTGTGACACGCCCAAAAGCTCTGCAAGCTGTGCCTGCGACACGCCGTGGTCTTTGCGAAGTTCCTGTAAGCGTTCACCAATCATAATATCACCTCATATATTTAATAACTTAATTATAAGTATTTTGCGAATTTTTATTTAAAATTATGAGAAATTTTAGATTTTTAATTGACAAGTGTGAAAATCTGCATTATAATTCTCATATAAGCTGTGAATTTTCACAGTAATTAAGGAGGAACGGAAAATGAAAAAGAAAATCGCAATTATACTCGCCATATTAACTTTGACATCAATTACAGCTTGCGGACAATCAAACGGCAATAACTCATCTTCAAAAACAGAAAGTTCATATTCATCTTCTGATAATTCTAAATCAGAAAAATCCAGTCATAAAGAAAGCACCTCAAATACAGAGGATACAACTGTGGTTGAAGAAACAACAAAGAAACCCGAATCTTCATCAACAAAAAAAGATGTTTCAACGCTTGATGGCATTGAAGCTACAGTAAGTGAGGATGTAGAAAATACAATTTCTGGGTTAGAAAAAGAATTTGACTCGCTTAAATCAGAAATTGATACATATGATAAATATTTACAAAATACATCTGAAATTGAAGATTTCTATAATAAAATAGTTAAGACAAACGAAGATGTTTGTATCAGACTATATGAATACGCATTAGAATATGCAAACAATGTTGTCAATTCAAATTCAGACTCATACGATAAATATGATGATCTTAAAGGCATTTACGATTGTATTTATGATGATGCAGGAAAAGATATCTATAACGGAATATACGACGGTGTCCTAAAGGATATGTATAAGGCTTTCTACGAGGGAGTTCTTGACGATTCCCCTGATGATGACGGGTATAGTAAATGGTCAGACACTTGTTCTCAGGAATATGATTGGTACTCAGATGCTTGTTCCGATACCTATGATTTTTATTCTGACACTTCTTCAGATATATATGATTTTTACTCAGATGTAGGAAGTGCAATATATAAAGACGACATGAGCAAAGCACAAAAACGCATCGATAAATTTGAAGCAAAAATAGAAAAGCTGAAAAACAATAAGTAATTGTTTTTATATTAAAAATACGATTTGTGAATTAAGCAACAGGCTGTACAGATTGCGTACAGCCTGTTTTTGTGTGGATATTAAAATGTAGCGACGAACCGTGTTCTCCACTACTAAACATCGGTAACTTTCTGACATCTATATAAATTTATTTTACATAAATTCTGTGCCTTTACTTGCGTGTGTCCGATTAACCTCGCTATATTTTCCGTTTTTCAATTTTTAACTTAATTTGAGTCAATGTCCGTTCTCCGTAATTCTGATTGCAACGGCGGTGACATCGTCCTCACGGTCGGCCTTACGGTGCTTTACCGCCTCGTCAACAACAGCCTTTGCAAGATCCTGGGTACTGCCCTCATTCCATGTGCGAATAAGCTTTTCGAGCCATTTGTCATCGCCCGTAATTACACCGTCTGATACCATAACAATCATATCCCCCGTTGTCAGATTTACCGTGTCGGTTGAAAATTTTATACCGTTTAGAATTCCTGCAGGGAGCGATGGCATTTCACAAACCGTTACCCTGCCGTTTTTCTTTACAAATGTTACGGGTGCGCCTGCTTTTTTAAAAGTGGTTTTGCCGGTGTAGAGGTCAACACTTGTGACATCAACCGTTGAAAGCGATTCGTCCTCACTTTTCACCATGAGGGCTGAGTTCACAATCTGCAAACAGCTGTCGGCTGAAAGTCCCGCCCTTAGCAGTCTTGTCATAACAGACGCCGCCATATTGCCGTCAACGGCAGCTCTGCCGCCCGTACCCATACCGTCACACACGAGCGCATATGTTTTGCCGAAACCGTCATTGAAATAATTTATGCAGTCACCGCAGAGCTTACCGTTGTCGGCGGTGTGCTGGTCGCTTCCGATTTCAACATCAAACACGGGCATTTCGCACATTGCAATACGGATTCTGTTGCCCTCACGGCTGATTGTCGGAAGGTCAAATCTTCTTCCGCAACAGCGTGAAATCTCACGCATAACCTCGCCCTTAGAAAGCTTTTCGGACTTATTCGAGAGCGTAAGTTCCACGCTCATTCTTCCGCCGTTTGACACAAGGCAGATGCACTCCTCAACAATTGCACCGAGGCTTGTGAGGGCGCTGATTATCCGTTGTGCAGATTCGTTATCGCACCGCATTGTGTTGCGAAATTCATCAGCCAAATCGTGGAGAATATCGCCGATTCCGGAAAACTGCCCTGCAACAACGCTCCGCACATCGGTAATCCTTTGTTGTGCCTCAAGCGCCGACTGATATTCACGGTAGTTTGCGTTCATTGAACGGGCAATTTCGCCTTTTTTACAGCAGTTTTTTACGAAAGATTTTTCAACATCTCTTTCGCCTATTGTGCCGTTCGATTCAAGATACTCTTCAAGCCTTGCAAAATCGTCACGGGTAACACCGCCCTTGTGTTCATAGCAGTACATTTTCAGTCCGCAGGTTTCGCAGACTTCATTTCTTGTACCCTCACAAACAGCGTCAAATGTGGGCGAATAGAGCTTTTTCATCTTTTCAGAAACTTTTGAGACATCGTTTTTCACATTGCCGACTGCCTTTGAGGCAAAGTCGAGTCGCATAACAATATTTTTTCGCAGAGCCTCTCCGAGCGATGTGTTTTTGTCGCTTGAAAACACGGGCGAAATCACATTGCCGACCTCTTTCGGAAGAACCATAAACACCGCACTTGCGGCAAGGCTTTCAACAAGCACACCAGACGGTGTTCCGAACTGCGAACCGAACGCAAGGCACATCACACCGTTTGAGATTACAAAGGCAATCGCACAGCCCAATTTTCCGAGCTGTGAAAAAAGCCCCGCCATAAGTCCTCCGAATGCAAAACCGCCGCAGATGTAGCCGTTCTCTCTTGACGCAATGCTGAAAATCGCCCCTGTTGAAATTCCGCTGATTGCACCGCCTGTAACCGAGCCGTAGCGTGAACAGAGCAAAATGACGAGCATTGCAATAATTCTGCCAAGCGAGATATTCTGCCACGCAATACTGCCGAAAGCCAGAATCAGGATACACCCCGACATAACCACGCTTGCGGTTTCCTGTTGCGAAAAAACTTCAAAACTTCTGTTGTCGCCTGCAAGGTGCAGTGCCGTGCTGATAAAATATGCCGCCGCACCTGCAATTACCGCCTCGGTTACGCAATCGGCAAAGGTTGTCAGCGTGCTTGTGCTTACGAAAAGCAACGAAACACCCGTTGCAAAAATCGGAACAAATGCCACAAGCGGAGCAAAAACCTTGCTTTTTGTAACCTTGTCAAGATCACCGAACAGCCACCGCAGACCGCCTATTGCCGCCACAACGGCAAGGTAACGAAAGCTGTCCGAGGGTTTGAGCAGGACATAGCCGAATGCCGTGCCTAAGAGTGATGACAAAAGATACTTTCTCGGAACTGCCGCCGCAAATGACGCCCCGAACGGTGCAAGGCTTCCGAGAACCGCTCCCCGTGACACCAAAATTCCGCAGAGCAGACAACCTGCGTTTGTGAGCATTTTCCGCATAAAATCGCCCTGAACAGCGTCCTGTCTGCGAGCCAAAGTAGTTCTTGCTTCCATAAAAATCAACATCCCTTTAATGATTTACTTCTTTTTGTATTTTTATTATAGGATATTATGGGTAACAGTTTTGTCTTTTTGTGAATGAGAATTTTTATATTCTTTTGTAGAAACAAAGCTTTGAAAAAACTTAATAAAGTAATTACGCAAAAGATTGTTCAACATTAAAAAAAGCCGTTGTTAAAATTCTGATTTTGCATTATAATGGAGTAAACCAAAGTGAAAGGACAAACAAAATGATTATAATGTCAGTTGACCTCGGAAAAGCACGCACAGGCATTGCCGTATGCGACAAAACCGAGTTTTTAGCGTCGCCATATACGGTTATTTTTGAAAAGTCACCGAAACAGTTGCTTGAAAAGGTGTCAAATACAGCCAAAGAAACAAAAGCCGAGCTTATTGTTGTGGGACTTCCGAAAAATATGGACGGCAGTGAGGGCGAAAGCGCACAAAATGCCAGAGCGTTTGCCGAAAATCTGAGCAATGAAACAGGCATTGAATGCGTTATGCAGGATGAGCGTGGAACAACAATTACGGCTCACAATTTTCTCAACACCACAAATACAAGAGGAAAAAAGCGTAAAAATGTCGTTGACGAGGTTGCCGCCACAATAATTCTTCAGGATTATCTTGACAAAAGAAAATCGGGCTTAAGCAAATAAAATCATAAAAGATTTACCCTTCCGATGATTTCGGAGGGGTATTTAATGTACATTTTGAGAATTTTATAACCTAAAATACAAGCACGCCGCAGTTTGCTCACTTGAAACTGCGGCGTGCTTTTAAGTTAAATGCTTTAGTACTTTTAAGTACTATAAAATCATTATATCACCCATTTATGATAAAGTCAATAGTACCGATAGATACTATACAAGGTGATAATATGTATTTTAAAAGACTGCGTGATTTGCGAGAAGATCATGATATGAAACAAAGTGAAGTTGCCGAATATTTAGGAATTCAGCAGACGGTCTATTCACGCTACGAAAGAGGATTTCAGTCAATTCCTGTTGAGCATTTAATTAAACTGGCTGATTTGTACAAAGTTTCCACAGATTACATTCTCGGCAGAAAATAGTTACAAATTAAAAATTAAAGTCGGGCAGCAGATTTTCAATGCAAAATTTCTGTTCCCGACTTTTTTTATTTGTGATACGGCGAGTCGCCATTCCCTGTTCGTGAAGACAGTTTGTAATGTAAAAACATATTATGCCAGAGCGAAAGTTTTTTAAAATTGAAAGTTGAAAATGGAAAATTGAAAATTGCGGTC